>ERZ891134.23-NODE-23-length-135164-cov-18.743200_pt1 | contig 135164 bp, 166 predicted proteins | sample MGYA00520888_ERZ891134 | MGnify/ENA primary metagenome ERZ891134 (study PRJEB32303, sample SAMEA104408692) | aquatic metagenome | biome: Brackish water; feature: Coastal; material: water | place: Baltic Sea | collected 2014-10-23 | depth 10 m ... | reverse complement strand
GGTGTAAGGATTATCTTTGACCGTCTTCTTTGTCGATTGAAGTATAGGTTGAGTCTTCTTTGTCGATTGAAGTATAGGTTGAGTCGCAGAGCTGCTTGTTACTTCACCGTAAACATACTTATTGTTCCATGCTTCCCATGACTTCCTTTGAGTTGCATACTTTGGGCCATAATAGTAACTACCATACTTAATTGGCTTTGCCCCGCCACCATAAGCAAGGCGCTCATAATCGGATACGCTTGGCCCGTATGATCTACCGAAAGGGTTTGATTTGACGCTTTTTCTAGGGGTAGAGTTTTGAGTGTAATTGTTAGCAACAACTTCTTTTGGTTCTGGTTTTGCAGCTTTGTAGGGTTGGTAGTGAGTATATTCCTTGCCCAAATTAATTTTACACCAGTTTCTAAAATCCTTTATTGTTGTTGTCTTAGCATTTACTGGGCCATAATACGCTGTTTTGTATGTAGTTTTACCCCATTTTGTATAGGCTACTTTGTAACTAAAAAAGTATCCTCCAGAGGCTTTCTTGTCTGTATCGGAAAGAACTGTTCCGTAACTTCTACCGATATGCTTTGGGATATCTTTAATTGTCGTTTTCTTGGTTCCTGTGGTTACTGGTTTTGTATAAGTCCCGTAGGGTTTGTTGGCGTTATTAACTTGAGTGCTACCGCTAGATTGGGTTGTTGTAGATTGATACTTGTTAGCCTGACCCGATGCTCTAGGTGCTTGTGGAAGTTTGAAGGGTGTAAATGGTGTGCTACCAGGCGCTCTTCTACTGCGCTTTAGGTATTCCAAGTCGTCTATTTCTGACTTTAGGAACATCTTTCTATTAACACCTTGACTCTTAGAGTAAACTCCGCTTCTAACCTTTTGGTCTACAAGGTTGATTTGTCGAGATAGTTCTGCTTGTCTTCGTTGAATAAAGGTAACTTCTTCAGAACTAATTGGTAAGCTAACTGGTCTAACTCCTGCCATCACTCTACCCTCCCGATAATTAGGCCCACGAACAACAGACCTAAAAGACCCGCGCCTGTCCAACTAAGATTTTCTTCTAAACCGCCTATTCCGTTGATTCCAGGTGAGATCACTTTTGTTGCATTGACATATCTCTTGTTCATGTGATCTGCGAATTTATCATAGACATATCCTGGTGAACGACCGTATCTGTCTTTTTCGTCTTGCCATCCTTTGCCTATCTTCTTGTGTTCGGCTTCTGCTAATTTTGCAGAGGCTCTTTGTTTTGAGAGTGCAACGGTAAGTGAGCGATTCTTTGCTCGTTCACTTCTATAACGAGAACTATAATCTATACTAGGTCTATTATACTTCATTAGTATACTAGGTCTTCTAGTAGTTCTATAATATCTAGAGGAGGGTCTTGTTATTCTAAATGGCTTTTGTGAAAAGATCGAGGGTCTTTTTGACACGGATGCTATTTGTGGTCTTGCGATAACTTCTGGCTTTCTAGCCACTAGAGAAACTAATGGTTTTCTCTGGTTCATGGTTGGCTCAAACATCGGCATCTTTTGAACTGGTCTAGATGTTACAACCTTTCTAAAAGTGGAAGGTCTACGAATTGATGATCTACGACGGCTAAATGGTGAAGCGCGTCTTCTAATTAATCCGAGGTTTTCCATTCAAACTCCCCCTTTAACGAGAGAGTAAGTAAAGCAAACCAGCACCCGCAGCAAGCATAATTGCTTGTTGGCTTAGGACGAATCCTTCGCTAACTTCAACTTTGTTATCCATCATACCTTTAACATCGTGAGATTCGGATGTATCTTTGTCGTGGCCCATGAGGTAGTGTCCATTTAGGTATGCTTCTAGTTTGTCGTCTCCCTGATCAGTTGCGCCGTAAAATCCGTTTACTGGCATATCGCTTTGTGCCATTGAATCGTTTCCATACCATCCACTGCCAATACCAAAGAAACCTTCGTATTGCGTAGTTGGTCTTTTACCACCTGAGAATCCACGGTGTCCATATCCAAAGTAACCACTTTGGGTTCCACTATTGTATTCGCCCGTTTTGGGTAACTTTCCAATTCTTCGTTGCATTCCGATATTCATACTTGGCATTTTATTCACCTTATTTTTACTTGTAGTAGCGATTAAAGAGGAGTAGCGCTGCTACGCCGACTACGGCCCCACTAAAAAGGATACCGTATGTTTCACCAGTTTTCCAATTAATATCTCCCATGTTATTATACGCGGGAGACTTTAGAAGGTCATAGGCGTCATTAGACTTAGGTATAGCACCTAGTCCATTAGTGACGACTCTATTTCCTAGTTCGTGATAGATACTCATATTATCGCCCCTTGAATAGCGCACCTAGTATCCGTGTATAAGGGTGCGCCTCGACTAGACCTTTGAGTCCGTTGCTTGCTTCTTTCGGTAAGAAGCCTGCTTTATTGGCTGCATTGTGAGCCTCGTTAAAAGTCATACCTTTGTCCATGTAAGTTTTCATTATATCAATATGGGCTTTGTCGGTTCCTTTAGGGTGCTTGTCGGCAATCATACTTCTTGCCATACTTCCCAAGCCTGCTAGACCTCTTATGCTTTTCTTCATAACAGGCGCTCTTATCGCTTCCGCATTAGCCATTAATGGATATACCTTTGTGATAGGAACTGATTCTCCCAATCTAAACTCTGGGTAAATTAATTCTATAGGGATCCAATTTCTTCCGAATTCTTTGCTTGGGCCAAATGTCTTTGTTACCAGCATTACATGGTTGAAAACACCGTCACCATTAGAATCAACAATCAAAGCGCCTACGGGGTAACCCAATGCGCCCAATAAGGATCCACCTAGAATAACGAAGTCGTCGCAATCTCCAGCGCTTTTACCTTGCTTGATATCTCTAATTAGTTTTCTAGCTTCTTGGAATATCTCTACGCCAAAGGTATCTTTGCGATAAACCATGTTATTTTGAATCCACTTTGTTAAAGCGCGAATCTCGCCTATCTCGTCGTGACCTCTAACTCCAGCGGCGGTGACTATCTCTATGGCGGTTTTCCTGACATATTGGTCACGCATGCCATCCTCGATCAAATCGACTAGTATTCTAACGACACCCTCGAACCTTTTTTGTGGTGAAACGCCAGGTTTGAATTTTACCCGTAGCGCTCTCTTGGGTTCGGTCTTCATTGTGTTAGGCCAGTGATGGGATATCTTTAACGATGTTTATTGGGTAACATTGATAATCCAATGATAAGACGAGATATTGGATGCAGCGTAAAGTAAAGTTCACTATCCCTGGCGAACCGATTGCACAAGGAAGACCTAGATTTTCTACTCACGGTGGTTTTGCTAGAGCATACGATCCGAAGAAGAGCAGAGATGGTAAGTCTGTTGTTAAGTTATGCGCTAGAGATGCTGTAGAAGAAAGTGGTATTACAGAACCGCTTAACGGCCCACTTGTTATGAAGATTCAATTTGGCATACCCTTACCAAAGAGTGCCTATAGAAAGAGAACTCCTGTGGCTAGGGCGTGGAGAACTAAGAAACCCGACTTGGATAATTTGGTGAAGTTGGTAAAAGATGCTTGCTCTGGGGTGATTTACTTGGATGATAACCAGATAGCCCGTATTGTTGCGGAGAAGATAACCTGCGGACAAGATGAAGCGCCTTACACAAAAGTGCTTTTCGCGGAATTGGAAGAGTTAGGGTCTCTTTGAATTATCTTCTTCTTGGTGGAGACAAGTCCAACTTCTTCTTTCGCTTTGGTGGTGCTAGCGTTAATTTTGGTGCTTCTTCTTCGAATTCAAAGTCTTCTTCTTCATCGAGTAGATCTTCATCTTCTTGCCAGAACTCATCTTCGGCAGGGGAGAAGCCCACTAGTGTCGGTGCTTGTATTGTTTTAATATCGGAGATGTTGGATTTGGATTTTATAAAACCCATTACTTCCTCTGCGGAGTCTAGTAGTCCTTTCCAGTCGATGCCCTTTGCTTGAATGATGTATTCTGTGACATCTACTTCACGGAGGTTGTCTAAGACTTCGGTGAGGCCGTCTTTGTTTTCCTTTAGTTTCTCGACTACTTCGGCAATCGGTTCTAAGTCTAACTCGTTTAGATTGACCCCGACCTTTGTGAAAATTCCTTTTGCTTCTTCCAAGTCGTCAGTGAATGTTGTGACCTTATCATTTGCTTGATCGAGGGTGTCCTCAAACTTTTCCATCTCACTCATGATAGCGTCTAAATGATCTAGAGCCTCTTGACTATGACCGTCTAGTCTAATAGTAAGAATAGCTATGATAGAATTAATAGAACCGTTCATAACTGCTAGAGAGATAACTGCTGCATAAGTGTTGTCGAAACCAGTATACTCCTTTAACAGTAGAAAACAAATAATCGCTGGTAATGTAAAAATTATAGCGTAACCCCATGCTGGAAGGAATGGTTTTGGTTCTTCCAAAAGTTCTTCTAACCTTTGATGTTCGAGCCTTAAGTCTGTTAATTCTTCGTCTAGTAGAGTCATCTAATCGCCTCAAGCAGTCATTTGTGGTAATCCGTTTTGTTGGGCGTTTAGTTGAACTGCTGCAAGCAAGTATCTACAAATCTCGGCTACTTCTGCCTTCAACAGGTAGTCGAAATCGTATTGAATCGTTCCTGTGTTTTTGAAAGGCTCAATGATTGCTAATAGTTCATCGTATGTGTTTTCAGCGAAGATTTTGTAGAACTCTGGCTTCTTTCTAAGTTCTTCAACAACAACTGCCATAACTAATGAACTAGGTTCTTGGCCGATTGGGGTTTTACTTCTCAAATCCTTCAAACCTAATCCAATATCTCGCATATTGAGGATTAACAATAACTTCTCGGTCATTCTCAATAACTTGTGATTAGGTAATGTTCCAGGCATTTCTGTCATAACTGTTTCAACTGAAACTTCGATTTGTTGCTTCAAAGCGCTTAGTGTAGCAGGATCGTTCATTGATGGGCCTAGCATTTGACCCATAGCGTCTAGAAGTGCTGCTTGATACTCTTGTGATGAAGGTTCTCTATCAGGGACTACCTGTTGTGGTTGAGGTGCGTCTTCAAAGAAAACTCCATCTAGTTGCTGCGGTTCTGGAACAGTTTGTGAGTACACTTGCTCTGCTGGCATCTGTTGATACTGTTGTTGATACTGTTGTTGAACTGGTGCGTCGGGTTGAGCATATGGGTTGTAACCCGCTACATTGTAACCCGCAGGTGTAGAGGCTCTTCTACTACCGATAGCGCCACCGATTCCACCAACTGCCGCCTTTAGAGTGTCGCTTCCTAGAACATCTTTAACCATACCTTTCCAGTCATCAGCGCCTCCGCTTCCCCCTAGCATTTGGTCTACTACTTTTTCTTTCATTATGTTCTTCATTTCGGAGTCAAAGAATCCATCGTCACCAGACTTCTTCATCATCTCTCTCATAAAGGCCATTTGTTGATTCATAAACTGTTGATCTCTTGCCATCGCTTCTCGGCGTTGGCCTTCTTCTCTTGACTGGTCTAACTTTCGTTGTTCCATTCCTTGCATCATTTGGAACTGTTGTTGTTGCATAGCCATTCTCTGTTGAGAAGTCAAGAAGTTCATCATAGCCCACATACCCATAGAGTCGGAGTCACCCTTGCCTTGAGGCATTGGCATGAAGTCATTTCCACCGTCACCAATCATAGCCCCTTGTTGGGACTGCTGAGGTTGTTGTGGCTCGTCTTTAATCATAAAGTTAGAAAGATTACTAGAACTTCCTTGACCCTCGCTATTACTAACAGATTGGTTGATTTTATCTGCACTAAAGCCTTGTTTACTCAACCAAGCGGCGTAGTATCTTTTGATTTCTCTGGATGGTGCGCCAACTCTTTCTGCGATTACATCGAACAGAGGGTTTGCCGAACCACCTTCAAATACAGGTAGCTGTCCTTCTTCATACCAGTCATTGTTGCCAAAAACCGATTTCAAAAGCGTTTTTCTTTCTCCAGGACTTAGACCTCTCCACTGTGGGTCGTCTTCGTTTTCATCTTCGTCATATAGACCAAATTCTTCTTCTTCCATTTTTTATCACTCCAATGGTGTGCCGTCGGCATCACAATCAATCTCTTCTCCCGTTGCTGGGTCAATATAATAATACGAACCGTCTTCAGGGTCTTTGTAAATTTCAATATCTTCGGAGCTAACCTTGATGTTATCTTGGAATGCTTTCTTTGCCTTTAGCCCAGCGCCGAATAACTTTCCTCCCATGATTCCTCCTAATTCCATTAGCCCTTCTTTTAGAACATCGTCAGCAGTTCGAATCTTCCCTTCTGGGTCTACAGGGATTCCGTGTTCCATGAGGGTAGCAACTGTATTTACTAGGTTCGATCTAAAGTCGCTAACTAGGTTGGGTGCAAGATACGGATTGGCAATTAACTTAGCATAAAGTTGCATTAGTTCGTCACGATTGACTTTTAGAGTTCTAATTAACTCGGCGTCAATTATGTCCGTTTTCGATACATACGAGTTATCCGCTTGTTCGAAAAACTCCTTTTCGTCTACCATTTAATCAACTCACTCGTATGGGTTGGCAGCCGTTCCCTTTGTCTTAGCTGCCTCTTCGGTATCTTCATCAATTCCCAAATCTTCTTCTAGTTCTTCGAGGATGTCTGCAAAGTCTTCTAGTTGGGTTAGGATAACAAATTCCTTAACACTCTCGATGAGCGTTTTCTCATTCCACTCTAAGAGTAAAACTTTCTCCCAGGGGAATAGTTGTAACTTAAGTTGGGTTAAGTCCTTTCCTTGGTTATCTTTTCCGATAGTATCTAAGAATTCTATGTATAATCCAAATGTTCCTTTGATAACATCTACATCGTTAAACTCTTTAACTTCGCTTTTCTCATCTAGTGCTAAAATACGGTTCGCCTTGACCTGCATGAACTAGGGTTTATTCATTGGGTAATTAAAGGACACTACTGAAAAAGGTCGTTTTAACAAAACAACTTGTTGTAGACAGACTTATTTCCTAAAGGAATTATAGTTTCTAAACATGGGCGGTAAAGGAAGCGGACGCAGAAAAGTAAAATCCGAACACGATGCACCGAATCCTAAAACGATGCGGGGCGAACTAAAGCGAGATCGTATGATTTTCGAACTTCTATTCGGTGGGGAAGACGATCGTGCAGTGAAAAACCGCTTTATGAAAGATGTTAGAGCTGAGTCCGCACAAGGAAACCTTCCTCAATACCGTTTAACCACCGATGATTTCGATTGTGTTATAGATATTCAGCGACTTTGGGAGTTAGGAACTTTTAGAAACATACCAGAAGTTGTTGCTAGTAGATTATTTGCACTTAACTCTTCACCAGAATTACTAGATGTTGATGCGCTGGCTGACCCTAACATTAACTCTAGTGGTTGGAGTAACCGTGCTTTAGTAACAATGGGGTTAGAAATACTTAGGTTATACCTAATGGGTGTCGATCCTTACATGCGTAAAGTTATCAGAAATGTATTAACTACTAATGGTAAGAAGTTAAACATGAAGCGTTTACTACACGGTGTTAATCATTCAGCCGAAGCGTTAGACACCGTATTAGAATACGAAGACGATGAAGAGTTTGACTTTAGTTCGTTAGAGAATCTTGGCTTTTAGTTTCCTCTTGGGCATAACTTAGGTCTATTTCGCACGCGCCACCTGCACAAGCAATCTCTCCACTAAGGTCTGTGTTATCATCTACTTCAACTACGAAGTTCAAGTCTACACTTGTTAGGTCTTTTAGTAGAGCCTCGTAAGTTTCCTTAGAACAATCTTCGAATGGTGCTTGTTTGTAAGAGTGATCGCTAAACGGTAGAACTGAAAGACCGTTATAGGATTCTCTGTTCTCCCACATCCACTCGCCAACATCTGCCCATTCACTATCCTTGATAGAGATTGTTGCAGATACATTGTGAGTGTTTTGGCCTTCACGGTGTCCGCTTCTAACCCAATCCTCACTAACTTGCTTTACTCTCTTTAGGAGTTGTAGTGCGCTCTCTGTTCTGTAAACTGCGTTGTCAGGCGCTCTCTGTGGTGCAGAGATAACTCCCTGTGTTTCGGGGTTGAAATAGTCGTCCTCGATCATGTTTGGATGGTATGTTGAGAGGTAATTGTATATCGCTTCATTTTTACCTACGCGGATTCTGCGTATGTAATGAGGGGCGTGCCAAGCATGAATACCACTGGATGTGCCAAGTGCGAGAGAAGTTGTTCCTGCTGGCTTTACGCAAGTTGTTCTAGCAGCTACATTAATACCGATAAGATCAGCGACTCTTTTGTTTTCAGCCTTAACAATGTCACTACCTTCTCGCATGTTAAACCCAAGGACGGTTCCAGAGGCGATACCAGTCATGCTGACTCCGATTAGGGCTTCCTTCTCTGTGGTGTTCTTCCACTCGTCTCTTAGATAGTGGAAGTCTGTATAACCTGCTTGGAGTGTTCCGATGAAAGATGCGGCCTTACATCTAAGGAAATAATCTTCTTCGTCTTCTAGACTTGCAGCGTTAATCTCAACAAGATTACAGAATTGGAAAGGTCTTAGTGCGATTTCGCAGCACGGGTTTGTTCCCCAGTCTTTGTCATTAGTGAAGTAGAAACCTGGTTCACCACTACCACTAAGTCTAACTCTCTCCCATATACTATTGAAGAAATCTCTATCTACTCTATGTCTTAGTAGAACTACAGAATTATTTGCTCTTCCTCTTTGTGGGTTTAGTTCCCACCAGTTACCAGACTTGGATGCAATCATTTCGTTATCGTCGGCAGAGAATAAACTAATCATAGCGGCCCTACGAATACCGCCAGCCAATACCGCATCTGCGATATGACACATAACATCGTGTGCTTCGATCGGACTAAGTTTGGTAGTATCTTCTTTGTTAGAAAGGATACCTTCTATTTTCAACAAACATTCCTTCAAGGGTTGCGGGCCAGGTGCCTTTCCCCCAGAGGTAATTAGTCTAGCACCTTTCTTTCTAATATCGCCAAAGTCGAAAATCGGTGTGCTTTTCAATTCACCAAAGTATGCTTTCATTAGAGTCTTAACAGCGTCAGCCCATCCTTCGATAGAGTCGCTAACCAAGTATCTTCTAAAGCGGTTAGGGTTGGGCTTTCTAATCTCTGGTAGTTTTGCTACATGGTGTCCTTGCACCGAATAACCCACGCCTGTTCCTCCAAGTAGTAAGAACATACTTTCGTTGAACGCTCTCAAATCATCCACTGGCATATAAGCACAGTTGTAAACTCTGTTAGGAGAAATCTCTATTGGCTTTCCTGCGAATTGCATAGAGCGCATGGAAGGTAGAACTTTCTTCTCGTATACATACTGGTAAGCATCTTCTATCTCGGTGCTTAGTTGTGGATAGGTTTTGAGATGCATGGACTTATTTCTATCAACAAGTTCTGTCCAATTTTCTCTTCTATTAAGTTCTGACAGGTAGCGCGCATACTTCATGTGAACGGTTATGTCGCTCAAAATTGCTGATGATTTTTCCATTGGTAATCCCTCTTACCGAACTCATAAAAGCGCGGTAAATTGGGGGAATAATATTCCACACTTAAAGGTCACTAGAGAAAGAAATAACTTTCTTCACTTGACTTAAGAAGTGACTTTTACTTCGGTCATTTGGAGTTCGTAATCTTGTTCTCCGGTAATCGACTTTTGGTTGAGTCTGAAATAATTATTCATAAAATCCACGGCCTTCTTTTTGGAAGTAAAGGCGGCGACAACCCCTAGATTATCTAGTTTAACTGTCGGGGCGCCTACCCTCTTGACCTTGCGCTTAACGCCCTCGCCCTCCGAGGCTTCTTTAGAAACACCAGTCATTATGATGTCCTCTGCTTCGGGGTCGGTGTTTTCCTTGACAACATCGTATGTTGTTTTGCGGCCAAGCATTTGACAATCTGTCTTGGAACACCATACTGCCCGCTTGTTAGGATTGTGGACAACCCATATTGAAGGTTGGGAAAGTTCAACACCTTTGCCCTCGATCGCGGTCATAACCGCAGCTAGTTGGGCTTTTAGTGCTGCTATCTCTGCACTAGTGTCACTCATCTTACTTCACTTCGATTGACCTTTTCTCTTAGTGACTTAGGCAACATAATCTCTACACCCGCCAATGGGGGTCTACCGACTAGTTTTCTTTGTTTCTTGAACTGTTCAGCCAATCGGTCGATTGTATCTGCATCACCCACAGTCTCGTATGTAACATAGAATGCGCCTTGATAGTTGGAGTTCCACCACTCTCTAGAAGTTAGGAATGCGACTCTCTGATTCTCATTGACGATTAGGGTTGTTGCACTGGGGCCAGTCCAACACTTCCAACCATCGGTGGGCGAACAAGTATAACCAACGGGTGCGGTTTTTGCGGCTAGGTCTTTTAGGAGTCTATCTCCTTCTGCGAGTGCTGCCTCGGACATTGATCTTCCGAATCTTAGGATTCTATTGGAAAGGCGCTTGTATTCAGTGAGGTATTCTTCTTGTGTTCCTTCCTCTGGTGCCTTTGCTTCTTCCTTAACTGCGACAACTGCTGCCTTCATCTTGGCAGCTTTTTCTTTGACTACTTCATCCTTGATGGATTTTGTTTCGTCTGGGATAGTATATTGTCCTGCTTTATAGTCAGTCCACAATCCACTTAGTTTGTTAGTAGAAACGCCTTTGTGTAGCGATCTAAACTTATTCCATGTCATCTCTTTCTTTGAGGCCATAAGCAGTGGGTGTTTCTTTACTAACTTTAAGGTTGCTAATGAACTCCTTAAATTCTTTTAGTGCTTTTCTAGTAGCATTTCTAGGTGCGCCCGTCTTCGCCATTGCCTCTTTTTGGGTTGTCTCGAAGCCATATTTCTTGCCCAAAAGAATTAGCCAGGCGACGATTTTAGCATAGTCGTTAGTTACGCTAGAGACTGGCCGACTAACTTCATACTCTTCTAAAGCACTTCTAATTAGAGATTCGGGCATACCCATTTGTTTGCCGACTTGTAAGAATGTCATTTCTATTTTAGGTTCTTTGTCGGGTCTACCTACTCTCTGTAGGTAATTGTATAACTTCAAAGTTTGTGCTGGACTTATACCTAACTTGACTAGAGCGTTTCTGTTAGGAGGTAGATTTCTAAGATACGAGGCCACTGCAATAATCTTGGGTGCTAATCTTTGAGTGCCTGTATCTCTAAACAAGGGGACATCTGATTGCTCTTGTTTTCTTAACTCATCTACTATCTCTCTTTGATTAAGAGCCATATATGTAGTTAGTTCATTATCTTCTAATAGATTAGTTAGTTCTATAATACGATCTTCGCGGCTATATCTCTTACCAGCATCGGGCGTCCAGTCTATCATAGACCTATCCCCTTCGGCTACGAAGTTAGAGTCTTCATTCATAGCGCCCGAATCTTGGTCGTCCTCCTCATCGTATAGATCTTCTCTATCGTCAAACATCTCCATACCCACTGGACTTAGGCACTTATTACAAACATACTTGCCACTACCGTCACTAAAGGAAATATCTCCCAATAATGCCCCGCACTCATCATCCTCGTATTCATCGAGACAAAAGAAATCAAGACCCAATATATCGTCGTATTTGCTCTTTACCGACATAAACAACCCCCTCTACGAATAACTGTGGTAATTCCTTTTCACCACTAAGAGCGAGTAATTGAGACATTCTAGGGGAAGAAGTGTCCTCGATGTCCACGAAATCATATTTGATTTTGGCATCCTCTAACATCTGCATTACAGACTTGCTTTGTTGTTGCCAAGAGAGACCCCATAGCTTGATCAGCATAAACAGACCCAGGTGAAGGTGAGGGATAACCCTTTTCATCGGGGAGAAATCTTGGGGTATTATGAGCGAAGGTAATCCGTGGGCTAGACTAGGTAACATCCCCACTTACGAAAAGAAAAAAGATAGTGTCCCCTCTAACGATATCCTAGTTATCAAAGACCAGATAGCGGAGATGAGTAAGTTGTTAATGGGTTTGATTGGAAGGGTGGAGGCTATAGAGCGCGATACACTAGGGCCTATTGACAACTTGCTGGAAATAGCAAGTCCAGAAGAATTGGGTATATTGACTAGAGATTCGGCCGAAACTGTGGAGATTACACCCGATGTTGTTGTTGTCAAAAGCGGTTTTAGTGCGCCCCCTCCTGATGAAATGGAACAAATTAGAGAGTCGCAAAAACTCAACAGTGAGCCTGTCGGCACCGTGCCCGATGAGACTTCCGATGAGGTGGTTGAACAAAAGGAGTTTGGTGAGAGTTACGATGTTGCTTTCATCATGGCCGACTTGTTATATGACTACATTGAACAGAATGGGGCGATACTAAACAATCAAGCAAAGAAGAGAGTCTACACACCCGTAGAAGTGAACCCTAGTGCTGGTGATAAAAGAAAGTTGAAGGAATTGATCGAGGACGGTCATACTAAGTTCAAGGCTAACAAGATGGATAATTTTAGAACCCTATACTATATTGGTGACGATTATGCAGAAGAATACGAGAAGTCCTATGGATCTAAGAGTGAGTAGTTGGATTACACAGGGAGTTTCCCGTGTATTCATTTACGCTAATAATTATCATCAATGGGCTATAGGTGCTAGAGCCAAGATAGATACTGGGGCGGATAGATGCTCTATTGATATCGACTTGGCAGAAGCGTTGAGGTTGGAAGTTGTCGGTGAAGTCAAGGTTAGAAACGCTAACGGTGTTGAGAAGCGTCCTCTTTACGCTGCTACAATTAAGTTCGAACGAGAAAAATACGAAGTCACCATGACTGGTTCTAATAGAAGTAATCTAGAATGTCCCGTCTTGATAGGTAGAGATTTGTTGAAGGATATATGCCTCTACGAAGAAGAAGAGTAAAAATGAGGTAACGGGTGAAAGTTAGTCTTTTATCTGGTAGTCTAAATAGAGTTTGTTATAAGTATTTCTATTAAGAGTATTTATATCCATAGGGATAAACATCACCTTTATCCACCTTAACACGGATAAACATCACCTTTATCCATCTAGGAGAAACCTAAACGCCCTACGAAATTCTATCGTAAGGGGTGAAACATGGCCTTTATCCAGTAACTCACTTCTGATTGATTTCTATGTTGAGGGCGTTAGCGAGTTCTTTGTAGCGATTTCTAATGGTGACTTCGGTGACACTACTAACATCGGCGACTTCTCTCTGGGTTCTAATACGACCAGTTAGATGTGAAGCGATGTAGATAGCCGCCGCAGCAATACCCGTTGGACTTTTACCATCTATGAGTTCTTTCTTCTCTGCCTCGTCTATGATTTCCGAAGTCTTTAGTAGAGTCTCTGGGGGCAAACCAAGTTTGGAAACGAACCCTTGAATGAAGTCTCTTGGATGATTGACACGGATTCTAATTCCTAGTTCCTTCTTGATAATCTTGTAACAGCGAGTTAATTCCTTTCTACCAACCCGTGAAGCATCAGCAACCTCATCTAGAGTTCTACCTAACTTATTGATATTACATACTAGGTATATACTAGCAGATACTAGAGCGTCTATGCTTCTACCTCTAGTCAAACCCTTCTCCATTGATTTACGATAAATAACCGCGACCTCTTGTTGGACATTTTTACCCATACCTAATTTAGAACCTATTCGAGCAATCTCTGGTAACGCCGTTGCCAAGTTTCGATCGTGTGTATTGGAAACCCTAGCGCGGCGTTGCCACTTACGCATGCGGTGATATTGCACACGACTCTTGCTACTAAGCGCACGACCCGAATAATCTCTGTTCTGCCAGTCAATATCCGTAGATAGACCCTTGTCGTGGATTAATTGCGTGCCAGGCGCACCTGTTCTAGACATACTGTCACCGTGTTCTGGACTGAAAGATCTCCATTCCGCACCAGGGTCTATTTCGTTTTCCTCAATAACCAAACCACAGTCTATACAGGAGACTTCTCCCCTAGTAGTATCGCTTTCTAAGTTTCTGGAACCACACTCTTTGCATCGGATATTGTGTTCGACAATTTGCTCTTCTTCTTCTATAGACATGGAAACCCAGTATCGTTGCCTATATCAACAGGTTATAAATAATTCTATTATTAACATTACGGCAAATTTCGGTAGGATTATAAGCTATCATCATACACGACAGATTCCCAGAGGCATTACCATGAGCGACAACACGAATGAGATTCAGCAAAAGCGGATTTCTTTCGACTTGAGAGGAGATAACGCAGAAGCGTTCGAGGAGTTTCGTAAGGAACTAGCGGACATATTAGGCTTCAATATCTCTCCAAGTAAAGCCGTCTTATGGTTGCTTCGCCAAACCAAGACGGGAGGGGAAAGCGAGTGACCCCCGAAGAAATGGCCGAAGTGCGAATCTTGCTAGAAAAAGCATATAACGCCGTCAATAAACTACCCAAAGAAGTCAAGAAGACTTTACCGTGGAAGATAAGTAAACAGAATACTAGTCATGACGATAGTAGGGTCAAGGTGAAGTCTTACCTAGAACAAAACGGTAGTCTAACATTCCCAGAGGCTAAGGAGTTAGGTTTAGTTCCTAAAGACATGAAAGGCACGACTTGGAGAAGGGTCATCGTTCTTAGTGAACCTGGTTCTAATGTAGGGAAAGTAGGCGACTTGGAAGTAACCAAGCAATCAACCAAGCCAGGAGTCCCCGTCGTTTATCATACCAAAGGTAACGCAAGAATAGTTTCTAAGACTTATTCCGAGGCCAATGAGGAAGCGGCTAAGAGTGCAGTTCCTTTATTCAATGGGTATCAAACTGTCGATCCAGTGAAGGTTATGAAAGCCAGTGGCAACTACGCATTCGTTAAAGAGTTAGAAAACGACAAGTCTAAGCGAGTGGCTTTCTTACATAAGATTTCCATTCACGCAATAAAAGAAGGTTGGATATTGAACTCCACCACTTTGAAATTCACTAAGAGAAGAGAGGTGCAAATATGAGTGAAATGTTAGATGAAGAAAGCCAGAGAGTAAATATGTGGGATGCTACCGATACGGGCATCCTTAGATCCGTCCATGCCTATTTGATATGGCATTCGGGGGCAGGGTTTAGACCCGAATATAATCCCGTAACTGAAGAATTGGTTAGAGGCATCGTGGACTCAAGTGCAAGAAGCATCCTTCTCGACGAGATGGCCGAAGAAGCAAGAGTCCACGCACTAGAGCATAACTTCGACTTGACCGATGAAAGAAGAGTTAGAAGTCTACTATCGTTAGATACACAAACTCAACACGAACCTGGTGACTCCCCCGTTTGTTTCCTCGATATACAATTGATAGCACAAGGATTTGTTTTACCGTTCGCACAACCAGAACACTTTTCCCTAGATCCATTGAAACTAGGCTATGCTACATTCTTGGACTACGATGACTTCAAGAAAGTATACAAGGAGTTAGCATACTACATCCAATACTATCCAGGTGAAGTAGACTATCAGTTAATGAGATTACAAAGAGAGTATCTACCTTTAGCTAACTATGAGTTCAAACAAGAAGTAGACTCTTTTCACTTCATCCCTCCCGAATGGAGGATAGTAGGTATACCCTGTCAGCGTGAGAGAGAAATAGGAAAACTAAACATGGCTTACGATGTAGGTCAAGTAGTCAAGTTATCTGGACAAATCATTGAGATTAGTGAGAAGAAGACAACATTTAGCGTGATTGCATGGAAGTGCAAGGATGTTAATTGTAGACAAGTTCACTTCGTAGAGCAAGATCAATACCTCAACATGGTATCTAAACCAGAGCCTAGTTGTGGTAAATACCAAGAGCAACAGTTCGGCGAAAGTAACGGTTGTAACTCAAAGCACTTTATTCGACTCCCACCACCTATGTCTAACGCAGTAGAGTTACAAAGACTAACCATTCAAGAGGAAACGCTAGAGAATGGGGAGGCTAGAACACTAAAGTTAGAGATTAGAGGCGCTCTATGTGATACACTTACGGCAGGTCAAGGTATCGAAGTAGTAGGAGTATTGATGACAGAACCAGTAACAAAGGGTTCCCTTTTAGAAGATAAGTTCTTACTTGTAAGATCAGTGACGGAGAAAACAGACCTATTCTCACAAATAACAGTTACAGAAGAAGATCGAGAGGAGATATTGACTTTCAAAGAAAGCCTTCCCTTAGACCAAAGAATGAATCAAATCATAGATTGGTGGGCGGGTAGAATATACGCCGAAGAATCAATCAAGAAGGCAATTATACTTCAACAATGCAGTGGGACTTACAATGCTTATTCTAAAACAGGCGGTAATATCCACATACTGCTTGTTGGCGACCCAGGAACGGCTAAGTCAAAGTTACTAGAGTTAGCAACAGACCTTCATCCGCAATCTAGATTTGTTAATGCGGAGAACTCAACCCAAGCAGGTTTGACAGGCGCTTGTCTGCAAGTCGAAGACATGTATACAGGTAAGAAGCAGTGGGCTTTACAACCAGGGGCTTTAGCCTTGACTCACAAAGATGCCACTTGTGCTATTGACGAATTGAACCTATACAAAGGCGACATGGGAGACTTCAACACAGCTCTTGAGTCTGGTAAGGTTTACATCAACAAGGTAGTAAAGGGAACAGTTAAGACCGAGGCATCGGTCATTTGTGGCGCTAACCCTGATAACGGTAATCGTAAGAAGTGGATTAGAGGAGAACAAATACCTTACACCGAACAGATAAAGTTAGAGTTTACCCTCTTACAGAGATTTGCTGCTATATTTATTCTAGAAGATATACCCGACTTCGAAAGAGATAAGATGATCGGCCTAGCCATGACAAAGGGGATTACAGAAGGTGAGGATGTTGAGGTAGACGACTCCCGAATGGGCTTTGTTAGAAAGTATTTGACCGTCGCAAGAGAACACCAACCCAAACTAACCCATGCGGCTCAGAAGTATATTGCAGAAGGACACGCTGAAAAGCGAGCCAATAATGAAGGCGGAAGTGATTCACTTCGTTCACATCGCCAAGTAAACGCATTGGGTAGATTGACAACGGCTATTGCTAAGTTCGACTTCTCCAAGACTGCAAACATGAACCATGTTAGATACGCTGAAAGCATTCTAGCACAGACACTCGAAGAGAAAGACCCAGGACTCATTACAACAGGTATGACTCAAGCCGAAAGAGAATTGAAAGAAAAGTGCGAAGTAGAAATCAAAACATACTTCGAAAACTTGACTCTTGAGGAAAAGCAAATTAACCACACTTTAGAAATGATTCACGGTAAGGTTTCTGAGGCTTTGTCTGGCAAAGGCTGGCGACAACCGACGCTATTAGAATTGAGACAGTTAGTTTACAACTTCGCAGACAAGTCAAGTTCTATAGAAGATTTAGGTAACGACAGATACATGATATTGGAGGGAGAATGATGAGTAAAATTATAGAAGTCAGAAGAAATATACTCAAAAGTATAGAAAAGTTAGCACAGGACTGTGCAGATGTTATGCATTACTTATCGGTCAAAATGATTTATGTTCATCTAAAAGACCAATTAGGAGACGACTGCCCCCAACTCACTGAATTAGAAGGAGTCTTGGACGATCTAGCGAAAGCCCAAAATGATTTTAGAAAGGATGGCAAAGGCTACTACTGGAGTGGGTATCAATGAGTATTGTGTTGGAGATTTTAGAAAAACTTGAAACAATGGATTTCAGCGAAATAGAAGTAGAACAGGAGGGGGTCTCAATTAAAATGAAGCGACAACCGAAGGCGGTAAAGCAAGTTAGTAGAAATACTTCAACGGCTCTTGACGAGTTTGGAGGCTTTGCTACGGCTAAGGAAGTGAAAGAACCTGGCCTAGCATCTCACGGTCAAGTCAAGTATGCTAGAGATTTGATTACTAAATCGTTCACAGGAGACGACAACGGTATGATGGACTTCCTAGCACATACTTTAGAAATCCCATTACAGGAAATAGATCACCCCGATACTTGGGATGAAACCATGACTAGAGAAATGGCGGCGATCATTCTCGACCCGCTTGAGAAAATGAACGGGATAAACAAGAGGCGGTGATTCGTATGGGGGACACTAATACAATCTATACTACGGAAAACCTAGACAAACTCTACCTAGAGTATTATAGTAGAACTAATCTATCTGTTCCTAATATACCTCGTAGGGAAATAGCCTTTAGTTATTGGAAAGGATTACCACCACAAGATAGACACCGTTACTTTGAAAGTGATAACCAGCTTAACGAATTCGTTAGAAAGGTTCCTCGATCGGCGGTGTTTGCTTCGGCGGCATATTACCTAGACCCAATGGCGAAAGAGTTCTCTAAGAAAGGTCTAAAAAAGTTCGACTTGATTTTCGACATAGACGGAGATGCCATAGAAGGAGATTACTTCGAGATGATTTCCGAGATGTGTAAACACGGCAAGAGTTTGATTGATGACTTCTTGGTAGAGGACTTCGGAATACCTTTGGACGATTTGAGAATAGAGTTCTCTGGCAAAAAGGGTTTGCATGTAACGGTTCTTTCCGAAGAACACAAACAGTTGAGCCAAGAAGCTAGAAGCCAGTTATTCTACTACATCGAAGGAAGCCAAGTAGATAAAGCGGTTTTGTTCCCAGAACGAAAGGGCTATGTTGTGGCTATGCCCAACGCAAAGGGTTGGAGAAAATACGCTAGGAAAACTATTATGTCTCTGCTAGCCCAAACAGAAGGCAAGACACAGGAAGAGGTTAAGGAAATCGTAGTATCATGGGGTCTACCTAAAATTAGAGCCAAAAAAATAAGCGACCTCCTAACGCGACCCAAAATTAGACAGGCCGTATTAGAAGGTCGCTTAAGCGCCTTGACAGGTAAGGGTGAAAAGACCCTTAGTGATTTGATGAAAACTGTTACCAAACAACATAACTTAGGATTGGGTGGTTGCCTCGATAGGAAACCGACCGTAGACAAGCACAGGATATTTAGAGTGCCAAACTCGCTTCATCCCAAAAGCGGTTTTCCTTGTCTAGAAATATCTTACGATGATCTTTCAAACCCGACAGCTATCTTCGATAAAATCAAAGAAGCGGTTGGAACTGATTTAGTAACTATAGTATTGAGTGAATCCGTCGTCGTTGAGACTGATAGGATTCATAGATTCGAAGTAGGGGAACACACCTTACCTCGTTACCTTGCTATAGCATCACTCTCTAAGATATGCTATAAGTGAAGTGCTTACGGTTGTGGCAACGCCAACAATGAGTCCTAGTTTTACTAGTTGTTCGCCAGGTGGAACGCTAAATTTGAAAGGCTTACCTGTTACATCGGCAATACCTGTATTATAGTGAATCAAAGCCTCGGTCATAAACACACCAAAGGTGACTAGTCCAATCATCGTGTTGTCCTTCATAACATAGGCGAGCAAGCACTATGATTTGAAATCATCGACAAAAAAAAAGAGAGAAGCCCGTTAGGACTTCTCTCTTGTTTGCAATTTTTGATTACTCATCTAAAAGGACTATACTAAGTCCTGGCGGGCGGTAACATCTGCGAGTCTAGAACGGCCTTCTACGCCGTCGCCTCCCATACGCTTCTCTTCGAGATATGTTATCTCTTTACCCTTTCTTTCGAATGGCTGCATGACTGTGAACTGGTCTGTTATCAAACCGCCACTGTCATACTTTACTGCCATTATCACAATGCATTCTTTACGATTAGGATCTTCGCTGGGAGTGTGTTTAGGTATACCTTCGTCATCCGTTTCTGGATTTTCGCTATACCAACTTTCCGCAACCATGACACTAAACTCTGCACCGAATCTCTGGACAAACATACCGATCATTCTATACCAGTCATCTTTGTCACCACTCGATGCCGAATAAGGCATTGTAGCCATAGGCTTTTTCCCATTCGGTTTGTGAGAGAACTCCTTTGAAAAGTCACCACTCTCAGAAGGACGAATAAATGTTACAACGGCCACATGGCCTGTATCATTTAATTCTCCTTTCGCAGAGAGTAGGCATCTTTCCATAAAGTCCTCCATTTCGTTGTTTTGATTTTTTCTCATCTAAGTAGCCTCACTCGGAGGCTTCACACTTACATTGCTCGACATATATGCCAATCTTGAATAGATTGCACTTATCACATCTAATCGAGTTGTTAGTAAGGTATCTGATTTCACTTTCGTTACTCATCTAAGTTGCCTCACTTGGAGGCTTGTGATTTTTTGTCTGCCTCTACTAACATTTCTATTGGTAGATTGTTAGTTAAGGCATTGAGATAATCTATCTCTTCATAACATCTTTTTAACTCATCGAGAATTACTTTCAAATCCACCGTAGTCCACGGCGCACCGTTCCAATTTGGGTCGGGCGGTGTTTCAAAGGTGTATTTATTCTCGTAGTGTTTCAAGTCAATTCTTTCGTTACTCATCTAAGAATCTACTATAGAGAGTCTATTATGTCATAGACTAGTTCTCTAGGTATAGCAGATCTATCAAGATAAGAATTTATTTCATTAATTTTAGTATGACTCCACGGTGCGTGGCTACAGTTTGGTCTAGCCTCCCAAGTTATCGGGAAGTCACCAAAAAGGTCTGTAGGTTTCTTACGATTCTGTTCATCGTTATACATACAGTAGTCAATCGTAACTCTAGGTAAACCTTGAGTTGCGTTAATGTGCCTTAGCGCACCGACTGGATTTTCCATCCACCAGTATTTCGCTAAACGCATAAATTCTAATCCGCTCAAGACTATTTCTATAGCCTCTTCTGCTTCTTCTGTTAGTGCTGGCCAGACACCATCACCCCTCGATGTATCAAAGTGATGTAACGCCCTAGCCGCTTTAGAGAATCTTTCGCAAGGTGGTGAAAACCAAATTGCGTCGAATCTTCCTAAGTCGTCAGGGTTCACATTTCTAATATCATCGTGAATAATAGTTAAGCCGCGTCTAGCCTCAATCTGTGGATTGATATCTAACGCGACTACTTCCCAGCCTGCTTCCCAAAAGGGAATAGCGACTGTTCCAGCACCACAGCATAAAACCAATATGCGTGGTTTTCTTCTCATCTAAAAGTGGTTTAATATTCACCACAGTAATTTTCTTCATTCCACAGCTTTACTCGCTGTAGTCTTATTCTCTCAGCCCTTCCTTGTTTAGTAAACCTAAGTTTAGCAAACTCGCCAAGTTTGATACAACCAATACAGATTAGTTCCATAGCGCCAACTACGGTATCTCTGTATGAGTATCCGACAGGGTAGGCAAATAATCTAGGTAGAATGAAAAAAGGCACTAATATCGGAAATAGTATGAGACTAAGTAGAGTAACTTGTAAGTTACTCAATAGGCTCATATAATTCCTTTGCACCATAGCATAATTTATCATTATGTAAAAGTAACTTAACATCACCTTACTTGTCAAAATTGTAGTTATCATCTAAATATACCTAGTTAATATGGAATTACATCCATTAGGTATTGGTAGTGGTCGTGAGCAAGATCGCTAGCGAAATACTGTTGGAGTGTGTCGCAATTATCGTAGTTATTCCAATCAATAGAATAATGTCGCATATCGCCGTTTCCCTTTACAATGAAAGGGACTCCAAAGGTTCGCCTGATAGCAGTCTTTACTGCACGAATCATATCCGACCCACCACTAGGGCCTAGACCCATTCCTGTAGAACGAATCAACATTCTTTGATAAAGCACCTTTCCTGGTCGAAGGCGTTCCATCTCATGTAAAAATAAGAACATGCATCTAGTGGTAAAATCCCAAGTATAGGGATGACCTTCAAAGCGTTCTTCAAATCTGATGTTTTCTTTACTCATCTAAAAGAGGATTACTCCCCAGGGTTAGGTAGTTCAACTAAGCCTAGCCTCATTCTTAACATGGCTTGACCTAGTGCTACACCCTCTGGACTAATCATACCCATTCGTGCAGGTATGACAATGAGACAGTCGCAAATATCGCAACATCGCCCCTCAAAAGGTGCAGCGTTGTTACCATACTTCCACTTCATATCTCTAGTGTCCTTTGTATGTTTCAATTCTAGTGGCTGAAAACATAAAGAGCAGTCTTTCGACTCTTCTTCTTCGCCACAATAAAATTCATCAGTGATTTCTTCACTCATCTATGAGAAGGATATGTTTTGGGAAATCAATACCGACGACCCTGTGCAAAGTGCTTACTTTAACAGTCGAGTGGTAAGATGCTATGGCCGTAGATGTAGCGAAGCCGCAAATCTACAAACATAGCATCGTTTGATTTTCCAAAATCCAGCAGGTTATCCATAGCCGAAGGCCGGATAACCAGGCGGTCGAGGAAGCAATCTGATATCAACAGGCAATAACAGTATTGCCATGATCTCAGATTTCCGCTATAGGAAATCAAGGTTATTAGCGCTGTCGCAATAACCGTTGCTATAGGGGTGTGCTTCCTAGACCAAGCCCGAATGGGCGAAGTCTGTCGGCCTTTAGGCTGACGACGCGGTTGCTGGAACCGTCATAGCCCGAAGGCTCAGTATTTCTCTTCTCTAAAAGTAAAATTAGCCGTTAAGGAAATCACTGATCTCTTTAACGGCTCTATTACGCTTCTTGCTTTTTCGTATCTTATTTGCTTCTTTACGATATTCCTTTATCTTGTCAGCGCACTCCTTGTCACAATACTTGCGACTAGGATTCGTGCTAGAATAAGTGACCTTACAAACAGGACAGTCTCGTTCTTCTGCTGGCAAAGGATATACCTTAGCAACTTGATAGCATTTTGGACATAGAATTTGGTTTTCTCGGTTTCGTTTGAATCGACCTGCGGGACTAATCATAGACTTCCCACAATCGTTGTCGTAACAAACCACCGATATATATCCCCTATATTTGGGGTGTTTCCAATTTGATTCTCTCATCTATGGCGGGCCATGCAGGGTTCGAACCTGCGACCTACGGATTAAGAGTCCGTCGCTCTACCTGACTAAGCTAATGGCCCATAAATGTGAAGAATAACGGACACTAGCATAGACATGCATTGTCCCTTACACGGAGGTGATAGGGCTAGCGCCCGTTACTCTTCTAAAAGGCCAGATACAATCAAAGATTGTCTAGCTCGATTTGCACATCTTCACCAGATGCGACTAGCTTAATCATAAGCTTGTTGTATGGGTTTCCAGTTTTTTCGCTGACCTCTTGGGTTCTAGCAAAGGAAATCTTGACTGGTAGGTCAAGACCTTGCTTCTCCAAGCGGGCGATAAACTGGTTGAAGTGTTGTTCTTCAAAGTTGTTTACCCACAAAGTTTGTTTTTCACCTGTCGGACTAGTAAGTCGAATCGCAGTGTTGTTACCAAACTTGCCTTCTACATTAGCAGAGTATCCCTCTACAATGTAGCCCAAGTATGGCTTTTCGCGTTCCGTCTTAAGAGTCTCTCGGCTCTCAAACTCGCCACTTCCAAAGGTGGAAGTGTATTCTTTCTCTTGTGCTTGGACTTCTGCTTTAAAGTCGTCCAGGCTCATTTGGTTATTATCATTTTCTGACATATTACTCACCTAAATTAACGGTTGTTCCACCAGTCTATAAACATAACGCAGTCCATCATTTAGGACTAACATTCTATGTCTTCTGGATCGTTAAGTAACCGTCTAATGTTCTCTATTTCATCTCGAATAGAACCAATTCTATAAGAATCGGTGGGCTTTTGCCTAGTGTAAAGGCATGTAGGGGTGTTATCCTTTAGTAGATATTTCCCCCTTAACCATTCCATTCTAAAAGGAACATTAGTTGATGAGAAGGGCCGACAGGTATCGCAATACCCATCTTCGTGTGCGGGGTTTTTACACCCAATCATAGCACAAGGTTGTCGTAACCTTCTCAGTTGATTCATAGCTTGTAGGTGGTCTGGGCAGTATTGTTTAGCATATTTGGATTGGGCACGCTTTAATTTCGTCCCACATCCGCTAGCAATACATTCTCTCAGTCCACTCGTTCTTTTCTTAGCCATATTTTCTCCTCCTAAATTGACCTATCTCAAGGCCATACGATATCTGGATTTCTAGCCCAGGCTGGATGATCGACACTTAAGTCGGCATCGTAGCCAGGGACTCCACTTCCATAAGGCAAGATGTTAATCTCACCCTTGTTAGTTTTGAAAAGAATCCAGCCGTCTTGAACTAGCGTAGGCAATAGCATATCTTCCCATTCGTCTTCAACGAAGGGAACATTTTCAACTGCGTTTGCCCACAAGTCTCGAATTGTGCAGACAATAGATTCCCTACTGCCTACTTCCTGTAGTTTGTTGAGAACATAGTTCTCACACGCCATAACTAAGAATGCTCTATTCAAGTCATCCTCGTGTAGTGCGCCTTCATAACCACCATACTTTTCAGCGAGTTTTTTATGTTCGCTTCTCGCATCTTCGGCTTTAGTCAAAACTTCTTCACCGTTTTGTTGTCTTTCCCAGTTAGACGAAATCTTTCCTGGGCTGACAATAGTAACGCTTTCACCAGTTTCCTTTTGATGAATATGCAAGTGATATGCTAGGAACGCTTGCGCGTATTCCTTCTCAACAGCGCTTTTTGGTTCTGCCTTCTTAAGCTTTAAATTAGCTTTTCGACATTCTTCCACAAAGTTTGCTGCTGCCTCACTTACCTTTTCATTAATGGTAACCATTTTTTCCAGAGGTAATTCCTCGGATAGTGTTTTGCCAAATGCAGATATTACTGCAACTGGCACGCCGTTCTTGTCAAATCGGTATTCATAGTTTGCTTCCATGATTTTCTCCTCTAAGTAGTCATTTAGTCTCAGCTAAATGCCTTGTCACAGCTCTTCTAATTAGCTGCATTTGTAACATATGCTCTTTGCACCAAACATATTTTACCGCCATTTTTGAACAGTAAATACATTTTTCGTTAGTAGAGACACCTCTTATGGTGATCCCTCTAGAGTCTAATATTGATATTCTTATACTCATCTAAATGTCAAGACTTATCCCATTCTAAATATTCTGGGTCGGTCTTATCCTCCTCTTTCACAATAGGCTTCCTATTTTCTATAATCATAGTTTCGTATAGGAAGTCCGTTGTTCTCTCTATTCGCTCTACCTTATTTAAGGTGTCACGGAATAACAACCAAACGGTTGTTCCAAAGAGTAGTAGTAAAAATAAATTTACAATGCTAATAGCATCCATCTAAAATTGGCGCGTTAGGCCAACACATAATATGGCCTCTTTTTCGCATCTCTATGTGAGAAGCGAATTCCTGGGGCCTTCCTCAATACATACGCCATCTTGTAACTGTTAGGGACATTCTTGAATGGTATTCCCTGTTTACTTGGTGTAGCGTGTATTGCTTCGACTGCCTGTTTCGCATTAAACGGAACCGTCAAGTCAAGATAACTTCTTTTCAGGGCATCAACCCATCTCTTCTCTACTTGGTTTAGTTCTCCAAGCACTCTAGGTGTATAACCCATCTAAATTCCTTAATCGAGCGGATGCTCAATGTCTGGATGTAACACTACCCATTGTAGTGCTTTAACTACACCACGCAAAGCGGTATAGTTTCTCAATGCTTCAACATTGTCCTTTCTAGACAATTTGGTATTCTCCCAATACCTTAACCACGCATCTCTGCGCTCAATCGCCTCGTTCAACATCAGTTGAATATCTTGGCGATGTCGAATAGGTTTAGTTTCTTCAGGAATATCTGCAACAATTAAAGGTCGCACTGATTTGATTTTGATTCTCATCTAAGGTCGGGCGAGACCGCGTGTTATTTAACGGTTATTCTCTTGAAATTCTCGCTTTTGTATGGTAGTAAACAAACCGTTGAGTTCAGACATCGCTGCCATCATATCGTGTTTGCTTTCAACCATTTCAACCATGTTTAGACACCATAGCCATGCACCGTAGCACTTGCCTATGATTTCTGGTTCGAATTCTTCAGGTATGGGCATTGGGTTTTGTTTATTCACATCCGTCAAAAACTCAACGGTGTTATTCTTCATATCCTCAACTGTAGTCTTGTGTTCGTGATTGGTTTCTATTTCCAATGCAAGATCATAAACTGCCAACATACACTCTTTGATAATTGGACTCATTTCAATAGCCATCGCTGTCGCAAGGGCCATTTTCATAAAGTCATCTTCTGTTTCGATTCTCATCTAAATGCTTCAGGCGTTATCTTCCTGAAACTTATCAATTCTAGACTTATCTATACCTACACTATCCCATAGAATAGTATTAGCCATATAGCCTAGTTCTTTTAACACAGTCATAGTTCTTAGCACAGTCTCCTGTTCAGCAGGGTGGCGTGCGCGTATAACTGCGTCATAACTTTTTGTCGAATGGCGAATAGTTAGTTCACTATTGTATGCTGCGGGTATAACCCACAAGCCGCCATCGTTAAGTTTGTTAATGTGATTTCTCGTCCAGTCTATATCTGACTGGCTCGGTTTCCATTCACTCATCTAAAAGAGGATTACTCCTCTAAGGGTGTCATTCTGTGACCCCTGCTTCGTGACAATCGCAAGAGTGACAGCAGTCTATGTCTGTCAATCTACTCACGAGTCGAAGCATATCTTTGGCTTCCCAAGTTACAGCCCCGTCAAAGGCTTCTCCTTGTTCTACCCGAATATCTCCGTATTTCCACTGCATAGAGTGGCCGACTTCTAGGGGATTACTATCCGCTGTAAGCCTATACGCATTTACTGTGTTAATTGTCGAGGCTGCTGCCCCCGCAAACATTCCTGGAACATCTCGGATTTCTAAGTCCTGTAGTTCATGGTTGTCTCTCATTCCAGTAGAATAAAGCCAAAACTTGCCTTTATTATCTGGGTCGGGGGTATTGATGATAGAGGTTGTTACACGAACAACTTCCATCTTTTCCTCAAAATCTTTTTCACTTTCGTTACTCATCTAAGTAGTCTAAACACGGAAGCGATTTATACCGCCTCGCTTGTTTCGACCTTTCCATTTCTTCGCTGTCCATCTGAACAACGCAAAGCCTCCGGCAAAACCGAAGCCAATTAGAATGTAAGTTAATACTAGTAGTATCAATCCTATAATATCCATCTAAGATGAACTAAAATTAAGAGTCCATTCGTTGATCAACGGCATCGAAATAGCGTTGATACTTTGCCGCTTCCTTAACGGGATCTCTCCCAGGAATCGGATGTCTTGAATTAAATATCTTGTCTGCTTTAGTCACAGCCGCAGCATCCATCGAGAGGTTTTGAACTCTCTCAACTTCATACAGTTTCTTTGAAGCCTTATCCTTGGGGTCGTCTTCAGGATGACCGACACGAGGCCAGTCTACCGTCAATTCCAACACACCGTTAGTTACAGTTTCGCCGAACGCCAATCCTTCGTCAAGATTGGTCGGGGACTTGCAAGCAGCAAGTAAAAGTTTCAATTGCTGATTAGGATCAGCAGGCCAATTAGAGCGAACTTCGTCAAAAGCCCCTCCAAAGGTTAAAGCCATTTCTCTAGCGGCTTCTTCTAGCATGTCTGGAACATCTTCGAGGATGTCATGGCAAATAGCCACGGACATGTTTTCAGTTGTTAGCCATTGTTGCTCAATTAAGGCTGCAACAGCTAACGGGTGGCGGACATAGTTTCCACCACTCTTACGGTTTTGGTTTTGATGGGCGGTTGCGCTTAGGGCAGCAACTCGCATCAATACCAAAGTATTGTTGTTTTCACTTTCGTTACTCATCTAAAAGTGGAAAGGGAATCATTCTTCTTCTTGAATTTTATTTTCCTGTTCTGCTATTTCTTGCAATAAAGCATCAACAGAACCCAAAGTTAGAAGTCTAGCGGCTTGTCTCAAGCCCTCTAGATATCCAACTTCGAAGTTGTAGTAGACTGACCGCAGTTCATTGAACCTTCTGTGCGGCATTCATTCTTCCTCTCCAATAAGCGCATTGAGACCAGCGACTTTTTCATCGTCGGTCATTTGCGTCTTTCTTCTCCACATCGAAGATTGGTGCGTTGCGTCAAATCCGCAAAACTCCCATTCGTCGTTAGGATTACCCCATTCATTTAGTTCAGTCGGGGGAACTGATGATTTCTTTATCTTTCGATCACTCATCTAAGTGTGAGTGCTTCACTCATCCATCTTTTCTTTGATTTCGTTGGTTAATTGTAGAACCTTATCAATTGATTCTCTCATTTCCGCATACTCCTTTTGTAGACGCTTAACATAAACTGCTGCGTCAAGAAGTTCTTCCAAAAGATGTTGAAGCCATTCGTGTATATCCAAGTCGTCGCGTTCCATTGTAACGCCATACTTGTTCAAGCCTTTTTCGGCTCTTGCTAGTATTTCCTCGCATACTTCGTCTTCTATTTTACTCATCTAAAAGCCCTTTTACGGCTAGTTCTTTTGTGGAAACTTGTCATTTTCGTAATCGCGTTCGGTAACGCAATCTTCACAATGACCACTCTCGTTTAGAATACCTTCATATTCATTATCACAAGAGATTCCATCGTCACAAATACCGAAGGAGTTTAGTTCAGCGTGAATAGTTCTTAGCGTTTTGCTAAGAGTTTCAATCACCTTTTCTATATCATCTTCGGCTTTGATTTCTAATCGTAAGTCTTCATTTGGTTCTCCATTATGGTAGTGATAACCATTTAGGAAATACCAAACACCTTCTCTTAATTTCATCTAAAAGCCCTTTACGGGCAAATCTCATTCGTAATCACGAATGCTAATTCCTACTGGGAATCGAGGTATTCCATCGTCAGTTAGCTCTTGGTATCTTACCGTAAGCATCTGGCCGATGTAGTCATTTCCGTTTTGGAAATAAACCATTCTCTCTTCTCTTGTTCCACGAGGTCTAACGCTAAACTCTGCATTACTTGAGTTCTTACAAACCCAAATAACACATCCAGTTTCTCCGCCAGTTCCCTCAGTAAACCCGACGATTTCAAATTCGTCGTCTAAGAAAGTTTTCACTTTCTGTAGGTTTGCACTTCGCTTGCCGATTGCGTAGGCGCCCGTCAGATTCCTGACCATAGCACCTTCGTAACCTTCTTCTACGAATCGAGCCTGTGCTGCATGAATTTCACTTTCGTCATTCACGGCAACATTTTCTACCAATGATAGATACTTTGCACCAGCAGTAATGCTAGTGATTGTTTCATATCGTTCGGTAAAGTCTTGCTCTTCGTTGAGATTAATACAGTCATACACTCTTAGGGAAACTTCGAGCATTTGCCCCTGGTTTCCTTCCTTAAGTGTAACTCGTCTAACAAGTCCAACTAGCTCTTGAAAGGTTAGTGTGTCGGAGTATAACTCACCATCAATAACCAAATTAGAATCAGGATTATTTAAATTAATTTCTGATCTTAGGTGGTCTAGGTGAGGGAACTCCTTCCCCTTTCGAGACATTAGTGTAACTGTGCCGTCGCTGTTTAGTTTAGCGAGGCATCTTACACCGTCAAATTTTCTCTGGGCAATTGCTGGATAGGTAATGTCATGCTTGCGCTTCGTAAACGAATGCGCTAGCATGGGTAGAAGTTTTACTTGCGTTTGCGCTTCTTCGATCGAATCGAAGTATGCTTCATCACGCTTCTTGCTTAACTTTGAATTTGCTTCAAAGATAGCCTGTTCACGCGCTGAACGCTTTTGTTTTCCTTCTTTTATTACTCGTCCAACAGTTTCAGTTTTCCGTCCGTCTGTTTGTCCAGACTCGACTTTCAAAAGAAAGATTGTCTTTCCCCAGCCGTCGCCTGTTGCCTCAACCCAGGCTCTCCATTGTTGGATTTTGCCTGTGCTTGTTTTCTTGTATACGATTTGTGTTTCGTGTATAATTTCACTCATCTGGCGAGAGAGCCACCTAGCACGATAATGGCTCTGAATAGTAGATTTTTCCGATGCTTGCGCGGGAAAAAGGGTTTTCAGAAACCCGTTCTACTGGTCAGAGTGCAGGGCAACCTTCAATAAACAAAGTAAAAATCCAGGTCATTTAGCGTCTAGGAACTTGTAACCTTTGGTTACGCGAGTCTAGTGTCGTCCGACTTGTTCGGTAAGATTGACCGATTCGATTTTTACATTGTTTATGTAAGGTAGTCCCAAAATGCAGTGCGTGTTGCCGTGTATACGGCATGTAGCGTAGCGTGCATCGTCATAGGATCACTCCTCAGTTTTGTTGTTTCTCTCTCTAAGTTTGCGACGACCCTCACTTCTTGCGAAGTGAGAAAGCCTTGCCGCTTAATGAAGAAAAGCTTCGGACATAGCCGAACTCCTTTCTAAAGGCTTTTACAGTAACTTGATTAACTGGTTTGGTAGAAATCCATTCTCCCAACCAAGCAACTTCAAGCTGCGTCCAGCCGCCTTTTCGGGCGTGCTTACCTTTTAGGTTTTTCTTGCCCTTAACAGGACTTCTCTTCTTGTCCTTAATCGGACTCTTTCTAACCTTTTTAACAGGCTGTGTTTTATTCATATCAGCTTCGTAAGGATTTATTTTCGTCTTTTCGAAGTATCGACTGTAAGCGGTCTTTCTTAAACCGCTTTTCTTAGTCGTCATACTTCTCAAGATTTCAGCAATCTCTTCGCTACTAATGTCTATTTCTATTTTTATTTTTGGCATAAACTCACCTAAGTTGGGTTAGACTATAGCAACACCATGACCGCTAGTTATGAGGAACTTAGCTAGTTCTCCATAAGCAGTTAGTTGCTCTTCGCTAAACATGGAAACAGTTTCGTTTCTCAGTCTTTCTATCCCATTGACGAGGAACACACCAAAGTGTCCACACATCTCACGGGTCAAAACTGGTTCGATCTTATCAAGTTCTTGATTCCAATCTACTTTAGTTGATGTCAATTTATCTGTGACATCTTTTAGATTCATAATCATTTCCAAGACCGTTTCGTCGTTAGCATCTTCCACCGCTTCGTCAGTGAAGTGGTCAGCATTTAGGTTACCATTGGCAACCCCTGTTATCATGTTAGCCATCTCTTTAGCAGAAATTTCTTCTGCATCCCAAAGCGCAATAAGTCGCGCTCTTAGTAAGCCAAAGTAACCAAATTTAAATCGGTTGCCTGGCACTACATCGTAGTTTATTTCGCCCACCATTTCGGGTAAAGTGTGCGTTTCATAAACTTGGTATTCAGCCTCTAAAGGCTCTCCTTCCGCGTTCAAGCGGATAAATTCTCTTACCATCTAAAGGTGGTTATTTTAACCACTCAGTTAAAGGAACTGATTTCTCATTACTTGCCGCTTTAAGCGCCAAGTGGTCTACTCGTTCATTCCACAAGTGACCAGAATGGGCTTTCACATGATTCCAAGTAAAGTTAATTCCTTGCATCTTTAGTGACTTCCATTTATTCATTAAGTTCTTTATCAGTTCTTTGTTTTCTTTGGGCTTCCATTCGCCCATAGCCATCTTACCAGCATACATCGAATCACCATAAATGGTGTAACTTGTTTCTGGGTTATTCGTTTGGTGTCCGTATTCAATGTGTTCTAACGCTTTATACAAAGCTGTCACCTCTGCGGTGTTGTTAGAACCCACTTCAGCACCAATAAACTGCGATGAATCTGGATCAGTAATCACAAGGCCACTAAGTTCGTTTTGAACCGTGCCACTAGAATGTGAGTTATCTCCCACATCCATTTTTACACAAATCATTCCCCAACCTGCGGGGGTATTTGCGTCTACATTCTGATTACCAATTGCCGATCCATCGACATATATTCGATAGTTTTCTTCCATCTAAGTAACTACTCTTCCTCTTCATCTCTTGGGCCGTCATGCCTACCACACTCAAATTCTTCATCTTCGGGTGGGTTGTAAGCATCGCCAGTCCAAGGCGTAGTAGGATATAGAGCAGCATAGTCGATAGTTACTCGACCATCATAACCAGGAAATCCTATTCCTGGATAGTTAAAGTTACCCGCTTTAGTATGGGCGACTTCAACATCTTTTGCAAGTTCGATATCTGGGTGGGCTTCGTCTTTATCGTTGCACGGCATACAAATCAAATCTGTATTGAACCAACTCATAGTAAACGAGTTAGTTTCTTTTCCGCAACGCTGACATGAGCCTTCCCATTCTTTTCTTTCTTCCATCTATGAAGAGGATATGTTTTTGCTAAAAAAGTGGAGTTGATGGTAACCGCTTCAACTGTCGTTGCCTTAGTTTTTCTAAGTTTATCGGTCACCTCAAGTCCCTTTTGTAGCAAAATCTTCCGTCAATTAAGTCAAACGACCTTTCGCATGTGTATACAAAGAAAGTGCAAAGTTTGCAATCTGACGAACGAAAGCTGTGAGATCAACACTATTCCGTAACCGTTTGTAATGAGATAGTCGTATAGACTATCGGATTACCTTATCGGATGGGAACCCGCAACCTCCAGGCGCGGTATAGTTTTGATCCTAGAGGCTTTCGCTCGTCAGGCTCGCAAACTCTTGCAAGTTTGACTGGTTTGACGGAAGATTCCGTCATAGGCTTTCGCCTCGAATTTATTCTCTTCTAAATCTGCATTAGGGTGTTAAACCATGTGCAGCAGACGCGCCACGAGTATGTTCCCACTTATGGTAACAATCGTGACCCGCTAAGAAACCACCTGCTTCTCGCATGACTCCTATAAACGAAGCGGCGCAAACATCGCAGAAAACCTGCACTATTCGCTCTTCGTAGTAAGTTCCATTTTTGGTGGTTATTGTGACTATTTTACCTAAGTCATCTTCGGTAAATCGCTTTTCTTCGCTCATCTAAAAAAGGAAAAGATTACTCTTCTTCCTCGTGTTTGAGTTCCTTAACTAATGTATACTTAACCTTTCTAACATCTAGAAAGAAGCACAAATCTGCAACATCCATTTTCCCTTCAAGCGACCAATCGGTATGCCATTCGTGGGTGTTTGCTATCAGATCTGTGCCAGTATCAAAAGTAACTCCTTCTTCTCGAAGGATCTTTTTCAACTCAAATAAATAATCAATATCGACTTTATCCATGTTAAAATGAATATGCGTCCATGTTTTTTCATCCATCTAAAAGACTCACCCAATGGGGTCGTCTGGTTTGTAACCTATCACTTCTCTCGCCTCATTAAAAATGAGGTCGGAGTGTTTGATAATCTTACATAATCTTAGTGTTTTTCCGTGAACCGTTCCAGGTAAACGGATGATTCTTCGAGGGTCGGGTGTGACATCATAGTCGATAAGTATGCCCGCTTTGCGAACATCGTCTATCAAAGCCTCCTTCCATTCACGATTAGCAAGCTGCTTATCGCCGAGGTCTTTTTGATAGTATTCTTTCTTTTCCTTATCAGACAATACATTGTCTATTCTCCACATGTTATCAACATAGTGGAAACCTTTGCCTCCCGAAAACACTATTGTTCCAAGCGGTGCATGTCCGTATTTCTTGCTATTTTCGCCCAAAAATAGAGCGAGTTTCGCAAGTGTCTTTGCACCTTCGTTATAGTCTGCGTTGCAGTAATCGACATCAAAATATAGTTCTTGCCATAAGAACACATTATGATAATTCTTCATCCTGTAAGACCAACCCTTCTTGCGGAACTTATTTCGTCCACGCTTTCCATTAGGGTCTGGGCCTACTCCTTGCGGATTTAGCCACGCGCTAGTTGTGTAATACACATGTAGCGGTGCTAACTTCCTTAGCCATTTTAGTAAAGTTGCTTTGCTCTTCATGTTATCTTTGATAACTCGAACAACAACTCTTTCCTGCTTATCGTCCCAAACAAAAAAGCGGAACTGTCGAAACCCTGGTTTATGGGGTAGCCACAATTCCGCTTCTGTTGTTTCATTGTAGTGATTGCGAATCTTTTTTACTTTGATTCGCATTTCCAACTTCTTTTTGTTACGATATAGAGGCAAAGCGCGTGCGGAGTCGTTTACAGCTTTCTGTATACTTCTCATAACTTGCGCCCCTCTACTGTAGGTATGGCATTCACAATCGTTAATTCCTTTTCGATCGCATGCTGGATGATGTCGCTTTGGGTAGCGACCCGTCATTATCTCGATGCACTTTTCAGGTGTTCTGAAAAGGGCAACGATGTCGGTATCGTGATGCTCGCAGAACTTATGTCCTGCCTTTACATCATCGACTTTGCAACGCTTACCGTCAGGCTTTCTAGCCTGACATCGCGTAATATCATGTTTCCATGTTTTACTCATCTAAGACCTCACTTGGAGGCTTTTTTCATAAGGTTAGTAGCAGTTTGAATCTGTATTCTTGTGTAATTGCACTTACCTTCTTTAACATTTTTTAGAATTTTTTTAGCAGTTCTAATACTCATCTGTGAAGATAAACAGCTCGGCACGAGTCTAGCGTATCGCAACCGCGACACGCAAATGCGGTTCCCGTAGGGCGGATGTCCCGTAGTGATTAAACACCGTCACTTAGCTGTCCTTCGACGGATAAGTGGAAATCATCAGCGATTCAATAGATCTTTGATCTAGTGCAGGACACAGCTGTCTGTGTCGTGCTGAATCATCAGCGATTTAAGGTGGTCTTCGATCAAGGAACTTGATCTTAGTTAATCACGAAAGGGAACTCCGCGCATTGGTGTGCGCGCATGTGTCGAATAAGGTTACTCGGCGAGTGATTAGTTCCCCGCCCGTATGCGGCGGTGAACTACCCTTTAGGGCTTGGTTACTCGCCGAGTGTTCTTATCCAGCGCTCTAGCGTGTTGTTATTAGGATTTTAATCCTAATGCCCGTTCTGACCTTTAGGTCGATTAGGGAACTAGAAACTTGTTTCGTGCATCGTCATAGCCGTTAGGCTCAGATTGTTTTCTCTTCTATGAATTAGGTCAAAGACATACGATAGGACATAACTAACTTTGCTTATTTCAATTACCTTAGGTAATGAAAACGCGTCTCTGTTTGTTATGACTTTCGCAATAGCGAAAGTATCGTGTTTAATCAATATATCCTCTACAACTAGGTAGATTCCTCATTCGTTCTTTTTATAACATAGTTATACTATATGTATACCTATATTATTCGGTTAGTTATAGTTGTGCGACTCATCGCTTCTCAAACCTCTTTATGAGGTAGCCCAACCTGGGGCTTCGATTACCAACTATTGATTTTTTACTCATCTATGAAGAAAGTTATTCTAGCGCAGCGTAAACTCCTCTAGATAGAGGCCAGGGCTACAACTCTATGCAGATCTGTCTGCATGTGCAAGGGTGCATACCCTTCTGTTAAGTCGTGGACTCGTGTAGGAGTCTGTTCATACCTTAACGGGTGCGTTCGAACCGGCGTCGAACTTATGTAAGAGCCTAGAGTGTGAACCCGTAGTGGTTCACTATCTTTCTTAGCCCCTACTTCGCTTTGTCGCGGATAAGTTCGAGAGGTTCGCACCACCCTTTAGGTATGATTAGCCGTGCAGCGTCATAGCCCGAAGGCTCACTGTATAAAATTCTTCTATGAGAGGTAGTTGTTTTACATTTAACCTAGACGAGAGTTGCGTAGCGTCTCTCGTCGTAACGATTCTAGATCATGGTTTGTCCTGCAAGTGCAGGAACACTAATCGAGGCTTAAGTGTTCTTTAAAGGAGTATGGTTATAGCGTGGTTCTTCCCTGTAAGGGAGACATTCTGTTAGTCTTCTAAGACTGAGTATACAGTCGCCTTATCTGCGACAGCATGCTATAACCATAGGAGTTTAAAGAAACTTAAACGCAGGTTAGTGTTTCAAACTTGCGTCGTTGGCCTTATTGATCGTGCCTGTTGGTTAATATTCGTCATTGGCTTTCGCCTCAGATTTTTACTCTCTCTATGAGAAGGTTATGTCTAAACTTTCTGCACAGTCGTATAACTTTTGCTTTGTTACCTAGCACCTTTGGTGCGTGTTTTCAAAAATACGATGTTCAGAAAGTTTTCGTATTTCTCTAGATTATTTTCATATGAAAACACCAAGATATTGACGGCTTTGGTTTAAGGGTGAATACCCGTCCAAAGCATGCAGGGGAAGTCACACTACCGAAAGACTTGGGATCCCTCGTTGTGGAAATTCCAATTCACAATTCGTCACTGTAGCGACCAGGCATGAATATGCCTAGCGGAAGATTCTTAGTCCTTCCAACGCAAGTAACCTGTAAATTGTTAAGTGGTTTTTCCACAACGGGGAACCCAGTCTTTCGGTAGTGATTTCTTCCGCTGCATGAGTTAATATCTTGATTGTTTTCATATGAAAATAATCTAAAGAAATACGATGTCGTCATCGCCCGAAGGCTCAGATTTAAAACTTCTCTGGTGAGAGGTCGGCATAAAATACCAGTTAGTCTAGTTCGTGTTCTCCTTCCCAAGTGTTAAGGTCGGGATAGAGCGTGCCACGCTATTAGATTCCTCGTCATCGGCTTTCGCCTCAGGTTTACTCTCTCTATTGAACTGGAATATGTTTTGACATAATTGTCGTCCGTCAGATCTTCGATCTGAAGGACGACCCGTAGGGCTACAAACGCGATGCATAGCAACGCGAAAGTAGTAATTGTGTCAAATGTGACAAAGACCGAGATGAACAGAGCGTAGCTTGTTCAAGAGGGTCGTAGACCGAAATAGCGAATGCGTATTTCGTCTTTGTCACAATCGTCATTGGCTTTCGCCTCAGTTGTTATTACTCAGTTCTAGTGAAGGACTATTTCTCAAGCCGTCTTAGTTTGTTAGGGCGATCTTCTATAAGAAGCAAGCCACTTTATTGTGGGCAAAAACCGCATGGTTTTCAGCACAATGTTAGTTTCTAAGTAGTGTTTGAGCGAAGCGAGTCATAAGACCCGTCCGCCCTCGGCAGGAGTTTTAATTCAGTTGCGATATTGGTGCTGCGATCGGAGGGCATTACCTGTCTGTTCCGATTCCACTAAAGCAAGTGGATACGGCCCGAAGGGGGCGTATTGGATCGGACGAGACGGTATGCCTCGGATGCAGCTACCAAAGAGCAGCTGAGTTAAAATTCGTCATAGGTTGATACCTCAAATTAAATTCCTTCTATGAAGAGTAGTAGTTATACTAAGCGGTTATCTTAGTAACGCCGACTGGCGTTTCTTCTAAGTTTATCTGCTTTATCTTCAAGAATAGGGTGAAAAGCTATTTCCCGAAGATCAGAGATAAGAAATTAGTGTTTTATTTCTATAAACCGTGGCCCTAGAATTAGGGTAAAGCGGTTTTGTCTTAGTCTAACGACCTAGATTTGAATGGTGCGGATTGGTGGTTGCCGCGCTACTGCACGGCAAGGCCACAATCTTTCCTGCACGAAAATGAAATTCGTGTATTCTTAGATTCGGCGATTCCATATCCGACCCGTTCTCCCTTTACAATCGTAAAGTTGTGAATCTTAGTCCTTATCTCTGTGTTCGGGAAGAGTGCTTTTTACAATATGAATAAGTCTTAGTGCTTAATCTATACTTGCGATTCTATCGGATTAGCACGGCAAAGTGCCGTGCTGCTGTATAGCGTAAATCCGCAAGAACGCATTGTAAATGTCCTTCTTCTTTTATGTGTATTATTCGTCATCGAAAGGTTCGGGCCTTTCTCAGTGGTAATACTTCTCTTCTATCTAAGTTAGGTTTGACCCGAACAAACCTTCGGACTAACTTTCACTGTTTGAGTTTAGAACTCAAACAGCTTCTTCGTTAGTGGACTCTTCGTCTTGCTCTGCTTCTGCACACAGATCACCGTGTTCTGCAGCTAGCTCAAGGAGATTAACATAATATTCTTCTCCTCTGGCTTGACGACCGTTGTTCACGCGAGGGAACTTCTTCAAGCGAACGCCCTTATTTCTAAGACCGCATGCTCTCTGAATTACCGACGGTCTCTTCAATTCGAGATCGTCAGCAACCTGTTGTGCGCTGGTGCCGTTTTGCCAAGCAATAACGAAATCTGCGTCCGATGTAATGTTCTTAGTTGTAATAACTTCGTCCATATTTTTCATCCTCCATTTTTCATTAATTACTGCTTCCCGTCAAAAGGGGAAGCACTCGTCTAAAAAGCCCTTAGGCTCAATCTTGATTTAAGTTCATCAATCCGCGTAGGCGAACTGTGACGCTATCGCTAACTTCACCAATAGTCGAAAGTCTACCACTGAACTCTTCCGCAATATCTGGGAACTGTTCTGGTATGGTAATATCTCCTACTATAGATGATAGATTACTTAGTCTATCTAGTAGGTCTTGTCTTTCGGTATGAACTAGGTTAAGGCGTTCTTCGAACTCCTCAATCTTTTCATCGTTAAAGTTATTGGATAACTCCAATAGTTTAACTTGGTAATCGGCGATCTCGTTTGACAATGCGTTTTGTATATCATTTCTGATATACTCTAATTGTCTCTCGTTATCAATATAACCCATAACTCTCAAGTTTGACTGTTGGCGATACCACTTTCGCGGTTTACCATTATCGTCAAAATAAGTTGGGGTAGTTTCTCTATTCAAGGCATTGCGGTCGCCAAAGTAGTTTAGGAGACTAGAATAGTTCTCCAAAGTGTCAAGGTGGGTGTTTTCTTCTGTAATACTTGGTATAAACCAAGCACCAGAACCACTCTTGAACGGCAGACCGCCTAATGTTGTTAGTGTCTTTGTAACCGAGGATCGAAGCATTGTTGCATCTACACTTGTAGATACTGCTACGAACTCGTTAAGTAACGCTGTTGTAATCTCCATGAACAACTCGATATTATCAATTGCTTGATCTTCCCAGTAAGGGATGACTTCTACACAATTGCGTAGTTGTTCATCACTTGGTTGTTCAACTTCCTCATTCCAAAACGAATTAGAATAATCTTTCCACCATTGGGTAGAGTCAAAGTCCTCTGGAGTTTGAAAACGAATGCGGTATAAGTTCTGGACTTCTTTATGTCGTCTAGATCTCATTGTCCCGCTCAGTTCCAATTGAACTGCGTATTCGTTTCCCTTCTTCAAAGGCTTTATCGTTATTCTTCTTTCAACTGCACTACCCCAACCTTCCATCTCGGTAAGTCTCGGTAGTTGCATGTTTTGTAGGATGTCTTTTGAGATTGCGAATGCATCTTTGGGTCGTCTCGGTAGAGGAACATATTCCTTACCTAACCCTTGTTGCTGCGCTCTCGTTGAATACTCACCGTAATTGATTCTTCCACCAATTACAGAGTATAACACTAAATGGCCTTTTACAGCCACTTCCATATTGCCCTCAATAACATAACCATCATTTTCTGATTTGTTTTTATCACTCATCTAAAATCACTTTTCAACTATCGTAGGGATAGTAATAAAGTGCTTATTCTTAACGGGGCCTTCTTTCCAAACCACCCTTTGTGAAGGGGATTCAGCATAGAATATTTGCCAGCCGTTTTCTTTTTTCATAACCTTAGTTATTGTAAACTTCTGCTTTTTTAACCCACTGCTAAATAGTTTTACTGGCTCTTTGCCATGTGAGATTCCTTGAGAATCTCCAACTAATTTAACTAGGTCTTTCTTGGTTAGTTTATCACCAACCTTAACAGTAGCCATGCTTTTACGCATAGACTTGAGTCTATCTTTCCAAAGTTTTGCAGACTTTTCTTCTGTCTGCTTTTCGTATTCTATTACGGATAAACGCTTTTCTTTCGTTTCTTTTTTCGGCTCTTCCTTTGTAACCTTCACCTTTTTTGGCATAGGTTTTTCCTTTTTAGGGACGGGTTTAGCTTCTATTTTTGGTTGAGTTCCATGTTTGCTTTTAACATGAAAACTCAGCCCAACCTCCGTAAAAAAAGTAGATTCACATCCGTCTATAGGACATTTATACTCTTCTTTCATCTAAAGATAAGTTAGTCTTCATCGAGGTCTACAAATGAGACTCGATTTAGCAACCTATCGGCATTGACATTACCTTTTTGCCTTTTAATATCCATATTAGCACCATAGTCTACTCTCCCTTCCAGAGAGTCGTCATGGTTTGTTGTGCTTTTTTCCACATCAAGAACGGTTAGATAATCAAGTCTTGTTACCGCATAATCTACGGCTATTTCGCTAGCGCTTATTAGCACTTGCTCTCGATAAGACTTCAAGTTATCGTGTTCTTCGTGTGTCAAGATATTGTATATTCCTTCTGGAACATCTTTACTGACAGTCTTTCCTTTTACAGTAAATGTGAGGACTGAGCCTTTCATTATACTGCACTGGATTATAACTGACTTTGTGTTTAAAGCAGTCGTCAATTTGCCACTGTTAGAGTTTAAGGTAGTCACATCTGACACTTCCCAAAGAGCCAAGTCTTTAACAATCACAGGTTTAGACCCGTGACCTTTGGCTTCTTCAAAAATGTCGTCAAACCCTTCACTTACGAAGGTCGGACTAACATACTCTAATGTCGTTGGGTTGATTACATGCGCCACTTTTTCAGGCGTAGAATCGTTCCATAAATTTACATTTGCGCCCTGCAACTTAATACAGGTAACGGAATGTCCTTGACAATCCGTAATCACTAGTCTCCCACTAGCGCTTCCGTTATCGGTGATAGCAGATTCGCCTGGCGCCCCAATAATTAGTTTACTGGGTGGACTATTGTCTTCGATAGCAATCGGTAAATCGCTATCGGCACTAATTAGAAATGTCTCAACAGTAGTTTTTCCTTCGGTCGCAACCGATAGGCTATGCAACGCGTCAGCGTCACGGTAACTCCAACGAGAAGGTTCTGGACCTTCTACCATTGGGTGTTGAGTGCAAGTAACTCGCAGAAGTAAAGTATCATCATCAATGTATTTTACTTCTAGTTGCTTGTCTATGAGGATCGAGTTATTTCTCTTTCTCTGCATATATTTCACTTCTATTGGCGGGCAAAGCGAAATAGTCGCTTCTGGTTCCCGCTCGCTAGACCGATATCCTCGGTAAGCGTTGTGCCATATAAGACCATGAGTGTTCACGGTTTGATTTTTTACAAACCTCGCTCGTGAGTCGTATGATGCGCTAAAAGATGCGCTCGTATTCGGTGCGACAATCTTCAATAGTTTTTCAAATTCACTCTTTAATGACATCTAAAAGGGACTAAGCGTCAGAAGTTTATAAACTTCAAGACTCGTTAGTTTCTTCCCCAGTTTCGGTAGAAGCGCGCTTTACCTTAAGGAACATCTGCGGTGCCCCTCGACCAGCATTATTAGCTGTTGTCGAGAACATGTAGAGTTCATCACCAGGGTTAATGGTAATTGGCTCTTCAATCTTTGGCTTTCCGTAGAAGTATTCCTCTCTACTACCGCTATTACTACGGTTGGCAGAGCGTCGCTTCCAAAATCCTGTTATTACTTCAAATGAAGACATAATTTTTTCTCCTCCTAAACGATATCAAATCACTGCATGTGGTTCGATACCATAGTGTTTTTGAAAGCCCATTAAGACATAATCTAGGGATGGTTTCTCACGCACATATTTGCATGTGAGTCCGTGACCCGTGTGAATTATTCTTCTTTGTTCTTTCAGTTTGTATTGCCTCATTAACTGTTCCTGTAAGTCATTTCTACTTCTTAGGATGAAAGCCAACGCCGTAAACTGTGTATTCGGCGCATCGTCTTCGATAACTTGCACTAGGTAAACTAGTGCATCTGCATCTTGGGAAACTAAGTTGAATCTAACTTCGCCGAAGATATCGTGTAGATATCTAAATTCTAATGGCGTAGTTGTAAACAAGTTTCTCATGGTGCTTTGGCGTGGGGTCGAAGTTGGCGATGGGGGTTTTACCAAGGTTTCACTTGGAATAGGGCTTGTTGCCTCACCCATCGTCTCGATTCTTCGAAGCCAATCAGTCATCTTGTATATCCTCCATTTGGGAGGTTATACAGGCTTTTAGTGCGTTAATGGCACAACTCTTTTCGTGTAGAACGCTAGGACTGTAAGCACCCATTTCTTTATGGGCTAACTGTCTTATTGTAGCGTCCAAGTCTATTTCGTGTTCAATAGTGTTCAACATATCGAGCATTATAGGAATTTGACTTCCTCTAATACCTCGTCTTACGGACTTCTTTAGTTGCAATCCTACCGTGTGGTAGGTTACAATCCCCCTTTGGTGAAAGGGATAAAAGGCCCAACAAGAGCTAACAGTTTTTCCTCGATTGACTCTATCGACTGGCCTTTTGCCGTCAATAGTTACAAGGCTTTCCAACGAGCTTAGAACAAAGTTATGCTCTGGCCCGTTAAATGTTAGGTCTCCGTTGTGTTGTGACTTTCTCACATACTCAATAGATTTAGTAATCAATTCTATATGATTTCTAATTTTCATCTAAGAAAGGACGACCTCAGTCGTTTCCTTCGTTTTTCATCAAATCAACAACGGAAATATCAATTCCGCCTAAGATTTGTAATAGTTGAGGGTCAGTAACACTGGAACGAATTTTGTCAAGTTCACCGTTTAGAGTGGCTACTTGAGCTTCCTTCTCTACAAAGCTAGCGATTAAGTCCTTGATGTTGGAAAGGTCAGAAACCTTTCTCATCTCAATACACTTTTCGACTCGACCCTTGTAGGTATCGAAGATAAATCCGTTATTCCATCGGTAGGCAAGGAAGGTCATATAAGTTTGACTTCTTCCCTTGAAATACCAGTTTGCGATGGACTTTTTACTTTCCTCTTGGATTAGAGAGTGAAACGGGTGTGTTTCTGCGAACTTGTGTTCCTCATAGAATACTTTTGCATCAGCAAAAGACCATTCCATGTGGTCGTCAGCACCATACCCCATTTCGATAGAAGCAATCCTTCTACACAAAAATATAGCATCGTGCAAGAACATAACTTCTCCAGGTATACCGTCACTATTGGCGGTGTGGCTAGATGTGTTCGGACAGATTTCTCTAGATAGTTTGTATTTGGTAACAACCGAATCTAGCGCATTCATTTCCTCTCTTTTTTGATTTTTATCATTATCTGACATATTTTTCTCCTCCTAAAAGTTAATTATTTCAATTAACTAAGTTTGTTACTTCTCGATAAGCATCTCTATCACTAACTGTGACAGCGGTGCCTTCTCTGGCGCACTTCATCATATAGGAAGTGAACCACTTAGAAACATTAACATCAATGTCACTAGGGTTCGACAACATATAAGCATCGAACCACTTTTTGACAGTTTCTTTGTATTCTTCTGGAATGTTTGCGAGTTCTAAATCATCGAAAGCGACAGTAGTAGTTTCTTCCACCGCTTCTGCTTTAACCTCAGGCTTCACCCTTCTCTCTCGCTTCGCGGCGAGATTTAGTGGCGGTAACTCAAGGTCTTCTGGCATAAAAATGCCGTCGGCTGATTGTAGAACGAACTCGATACTCATATGAGGCATAACCACCTTTACATGTGGTTTGCTATGAGAGGTGACTCCGTAAGATAGTGTAGACTGTTTAATGTCTACATCTGTGTCGGTCAAAAGTCCTTCTTTATTAGAAAATAGTTTTCTAAAGTAGAAAGGATAGTTAAATTTGACCCCCATGATGTTATTTTCCTCTATGTTGGACTCATAGGCAGCAATCTGCCTAGTGCTACCGATCGGGCCTAACTCAAGGGTAGTTTCCCCCTGTGAGTTGTAGCCTTCAGCGGCGCAAGAGTCATCGGAAAAGTAAACGATTAAATCTCCTTGTGGTTTTGATCTTCCTGCTCTTCCTAGAACAGTTTTAGCCATACTTGCAGACTTGAAGTCTACATGGGCTATTGCTTCAGTAGTTATTCTACCGTTAGCACGAATAATTGCTCGACCACCCATATACCCGCCATTAACGACGGGCAACTGAGTTATCAGTTCGGCTTCTTCAGCCTCACCTGTGGTATGGTTTCTGCGGAAGACCCACTGGGCATTAGTGCAGACCCAAATTGAGTCCAAACTAATTATACAAGAAATGTTTAGCGTTCCTTGTTGTTCCAGAAAGGTAAGTCTACTAAGACTGTTGTCATCAATGTAGTTATGGCTATCAGCCGTAACTATGTTGAATTCTTCTCCCAACCATTCGGGCAAGTTTAACTTAGTATCACCTAAGTTGATTGTCGCCCTGTTGCCATTATTTATGTTCTCAAAACCAAGAACGATTTCCCCATGTTCTTTACTCAAACTAAGTCTAAATGTTCCGTTCAGAACATCCTTTAGTAGTATAACCTGCTTTGCAGTAATGGGGAGATCAAAAGCTTGTAACATGGCCGCTTGACATGCAATGTCAGCTTTAATGGCCGTGTTTATATTATCGCTTAGTTCACTCATCTAAGTAAACTCAAAGGGCATTTAATTCCTCTTCAAGTTCTTGTGTTGCGTGTAGTGCTTCCTCTGGGGAAACTTCCAACACGAAAGAATCTAGTCTAGCAACCTTCTCCTCAATAGAAGTTAGTTTATCTAGTATAGCTCTTAATACATCTAGCTCTTTATTGGCTAGACTCAAAATATCCGATGGGATTTCTTTACTCATCTAAATTGAAGTTATAATCAAACTTCGGTTGGGGTTTCTGGAGACTCTTGAGTTTGTTCCTCAAGGACTTCTCCTAGTGCTTCTTGTGTAATTGCTTCCATGTCGAGTTCGGGTAAACCGTTCTCATTCCAGGGTAGCGGGTTGGGCACTTTAACTCCAACATGTGTTAGCTGCGTGGTAACAGTTAGCAAGTCGCCGATATTATCAACAATTTGCTTACAGTTTTCGTGCCACGCAAGTAACTTTTTCTTAGTGCTATGGTCTTGCCAGCATTGGGCTTCTCCTGAGAGTTCCCCTTCTTGGCGACCGATTTCATCCAAGCACCATGCTAGGATGTCTGCGGGGTTAGGCACCTTGACGACGAATCCCTTGTGAGTGGATTCTTCTACAGGCGCTCTTGCCCCAACTTCGTTCGCTCGGCGTTCCGCAAGTCGGATCGCCCATTCGTTCTGGTTCAATACAATAGCTGTTTTGTTTGGTTTAGACATATTTATTCTCCTCCTAAAGACCCTTAGATGTCTAAGGTAGTCTGGTTTGGATGTTTGTTTGGGAAGCCTTCGATAATAGTATTTGGACAATCGTCGTTGTCTAAATACGCGACTTGCATAGCTTGGGCTTTTATTAAAGCCCCCTGTAAGTCACTTCCGAAGTTATGCTTCTCTACATTTTCTCCATTTACATCTCTCAATATAACCGAATAAGTTTCTCGGTTTTGTTGTAAAATTAATTGATATGGTTTGTTTTCCATCTAAAATATCACGCTGGCGCGATACAGTTACACTTACTTTGCCCACAGTTGGGTATGCCACTATAGAGCAAGTCTTTCAACTTCTCAATGTTAGTAACATCGTAAGCAATTGGGTTTTCTGGACATTTACGAACAAATCCCATTGGATCCACATCGAACATATTCTCGCCAGGACATGCATTCATGCCTAGTAAGTTGTTCAATGCTACATCTCCAACGAATCGGTGTCCGTCCCCACATATCTTAATGTCGGGCTTGTTTTCCATAATCCAATTGTATTTTTCCCAAAACCATTCTACACTTTCGTAGATTGATAGTGGTTTGTAAATTAAGTGTTGAATCGACCAGTTAGTTCTGTGCATACCCGTATTGAATACGCGAAACGCTTGGTCGAAATGGCCGTCTTCGGCCCATTGGAACACCGTTGGTGTCCAAAGTAAATTGATGTTAAAATGGATATCGTAGCCGCTAGTCTGGGCATAACCCCAGGCTTCATCGACTTGTTCCCACAAATCGTGGGCACTACTACAGCGCATATCGTCTACTGACATACTAACAATATCAATGTGCGGCAAAAGCGGTTCTATTGCTTGGTTCTCAAACACGCCTTTGTAGACGGTTGTAACATTCACAACTTCAAATCCTGCTTTCTTAGCCATTTTAGCTAGTTTAGTAGTATGCTCGATAGCGCCTGGAAACGGGTTAAGAGTTATCGCAAATTCACGATAACCAGCCTTAACTGCTTCTTCCATAGCTCGATTCCAATAATAATCATCTTTCGTAAGGTCACGCATTTCTTTCGTAACCCCCGTAGTTAAGTAGCAACCCTTACAACTGAGCGAACAGTTGAAACTAGGTGCTATTGAAAATATCTTTCTTTTCATCTAAAAGAGGTTTTACCCTCCAAAGGTCACACGGTAAAGTAACCGCGTTCCTTTTCTTTGCTGATTAGCAAGTAACCGAATTTCTTGAGTTCGCCTGCTAGCATTCTCAATTCGGCACTTCTTTTATCCCCACTGATCAAGATAAATTGCTGTCGCTTTTTATCTATTCTCAAAAGGGAATTGCTTCGAGGGATATGCCAATACATACCATCCTCTAACTTTCCAATCATGGCTTTTAACCATCCCGTTTGCATATCAGTATACATCCTTCCAAGCATGTATAGACATTTGGGACTCTTCTAAATTAAACCAACTCATATCAAGTTTAGACTCTTCAAGGTCTTCTCAAGTTTAACTTGGGAAGGAAGGTCTTTGCTATAGGTTAGTAGTTGTGTCGTATAGACGCCAACATGATCGCACGAGCGCGAACTCATACATTTTGTCGGGCCTAACGCTAGTGCTATTTTGTTCATAGCATCATCAATTCTACCACCAATACTGGACTTGAAGTCCGTTAGTTTTTTGTTAGCCTCATATTGTCTCTCGTAAGATTCAATAAGAGACTTGGTTATTGTCTCGGAAAAGTGGACTCCACTCTTCTTATGACCGCTTACTACAGAGTAAACGGCCAAGACAACATCCTTATCGCTCAATTTCGGCGCATCAGGTTTCTTCGGCTCAGGCTTTGGTTTTGCCTTTGCTTTTGACTTCTTTTGAAGCCCGCCCGATGCTAACTTTGTTTGTAGCGCTTGGACTCGTCGGTAAACGGTGTCTCCACCTACTCCCAACGCTTTTCCAATCGCCAACCAAGTGATCTTATTTTCGACATGAAGTTTTTCAGCATATTGCGTTTGTTCTGCCGAACGATTTGGCATTCTAGCCAACTTGTTCAACAGTTGCTCTTTGCTCAATACTGGTAGAATGTCTTCTACAAGTATCTCTCCTTTTCCGTCGATTTCTATATTATCACTATCATTTATTTCTTGTTCGCTGGTGAAAATGTTCACCGTTACTTTGCTATTGCTAGCAAATGCTGAAACAAAAGTTCCAATGTCGAAATTATTATCGTCAATTTCTATTGATATTTTAGCCATCTAAAAACAGCCTAGCCATGCATAATATCATAGCGGCCGTCATTTTTCTTTGGTTCTTCTTTTTTAGTTATCTCACTTACAGCATCGTGATTGACAAAGGTTTCAACACCTATGCCTTCTCTGCTGATTCTAGTAACTTTAGGTTCGAGAACCTTAGTAACTTGGTTGAGAGGAATGCCCATTTTTTTGGCCTCCTCTGCAAGATCAAAGATACCGTTAAACATGAATTGGCCGATGAATTGACTTAGTTCTCCTCTTACTTTGGGAACCATTTCTTTCGCTTTATTAAAAGCCTCATCGCCAGTTAGTCTATCAGTGATTCGCAATTTGCGAACCATAACATTACCTAGTGCTTGTGTGATCTCGGGGGCGTTTATTACTTCGCCAATCGGATCAACATCACCTAATGCTAGTTTTTCCATGAAGCCGTCAGGGTCAGCGTCGATAACTTCAATCGTCGTTAAGACTTCTTGTAGTATTTTATCGAACTCGTCACAAACTTCTTCCGGCATAGAAGCAATACCTCCGCGTCTAACGAATGGTATAACTTTAGGGTTAAGTTTGGACATATCTCCTTTAGCCTCTCTTACATACTTAGCATATAGTAGGATAGAACAATAGTCTTCCATCTCTAGTATAGTATCTTCTCTCATTTGTTTTCTTCTTTTCCCCCTGAAGGGGTCTTTTCTAACAAAAGCCATTTTTTTCTCCTCTAAATTGAGATTAGTTTGACTTTATTTAAAGTCTCACAGGAAATCTCTAGCCCCTGAGTTCTCTTCATTATCGAAATCAAGCTCTGGCAGGTAGTTAGCCTGGCGCATAAGCCCATTATCGACATAAGATCTCATTGTCTCGATTTTATTCTTCTCCGTTTTACTGGTAGGAATAACTGTTGAGAATGTTTCCAATAAGTCGTCCATAGTTAAACCTCTATCTTCGTGGAAGGCTATTCCCATAGCCTCCTCGATAGAGTGTTCAATGTTACGACCTGAGAAATCTTTAGATGCTCGAACAAGTTCGGTTACATCAAATTTCTCAACATCCTGGGCGAGTCGCTTAAGGTGAATCCGAAGAATCTCCTTACGCTCATCGGCAGTAGGAAGATCAATAAAGAATCTTCCTTCGAAACGGTCTATTAGTTCTGGGGCGAACTTCTCCATATTATTTGCCGTAAAGACAAAGAATACTCCGGAGTCGTCCTCCTGCATAAATGACAGGAATTGCCCTAGCACAGCGTCGTGAGCGCCGCCATCGTGGATGCCTTCTGACTTACCAAGTAGCTTCTCCGCTTCGTCTACAAAGACGATAATCGGGGCAGCTGCTTTAGCAGTATCAAGAAGACGATGAACTTTGGCTTCCGATTCGCCGACTAAAGATCCTTTCAGATCCGTAGCCTGCACCGTAAGTAAGTTCATATTCCATTCGTTAGCGAGCGCTTTAGAGATTGCAGACTTACCGCAGCCAGGAACACCTGCCATTAGTAAACCACTTGGATATCGTGTGAATCCGAAATCTCTCGCTGCCTTAGTAAACCTCTTTCGTAGTCTTAGTGCCCATTCTTTCAAAGGGTTAAGACCACCGATAAGCTCGAAACCTGTGTCGGGGCGGGTCATAATGAACCCAGCCTGTTCGACTAGTTTTCGCTTCTCGTTCAAGATGTAGCCTACATTGAGACTCTTGTTTGAAACAAGAGCCATACATAGAACATTGTTCATTTGCGTGCGGGTTAGACCCGCCGTCGCATCAACAACGCTTTCGACATCATCGTCAGTCATAGAGTTCACATTTGGAAACTCGCCAGTGGCTTTTAGACCATTGACGAATCCATTGACTCTAATCATTCTCTCAGCCTTTTCAGGCATCGGGAATCGCATGTTGTAAACATGCTGATTCAATTCGATGGGTATGCTGTCAGCATTCCATCTGTTAGGGGATAGCATGACAATTGTTTTCTCGCCACCTTGAACCAGTGACTCGAAAATAGATAATTGTCTATCCACATGATGCGCCGCCATACCGTTACCTTCAAGGTCGATATAGCGGTGCCAATCTCTTAACACAAAGATAGCTCCACGGCCTTCTTCATTGGCGTTATACGCTTCGATGAAATCGAGCGCAAACGGGATAGTTGCCATTGGCATCATATCCTCTGGTTGATATGTGATGTAAGATTTCTTTCCGTCGCCCCTTCTTGACGAAGGGTCTTCAATTCTTTCAACAGTAGTGTTTGAAACACTGCTGTCCAAAATCTCGACTTGAGATTTTACACCATCGACTTTAGTGAATACACCGTATTCTTCAAAGCCTACTGATTCGCGCCAGACCAAAATTCGGCGTCGCTTTTGCTGTCCTCGCAATTTGTGAGTATACTTTGCAGCATACTCAGCAATTTCTTGGATCACAGTATCGGTTTCAGTTGTGCTAATTGCCACTGAGGACACATTAGCTGCGATACATGCATGGATTGTATTTGTTAATTCTTCCATTAATTTTTCTCCTCCTACGAACAGATTTATGGGATATGGTGGGGTAACTAGTAGTTCATACCCTGTCTTACTAGGGTGTGGGGAACTAATACCATCCGTAGCGTCACTCTTTAAAAGTAGCGACACACCTCCGACAAATCGTTTTAGGTTACACAACGGTAACCTTTTTCTTTATTTCCGCCCGCATGGGGGCAAGATTTGGTGTAAAACACCCTGTAACTCTGGGAGTTACTACACTATTTTTGTGATTCTAATATACTAAGAAAGAAGATTTGCTCTTCGAAACTTAGAATACAACATTCGAACTGGGTAAATTTACCCTTGTCCGCGGCAGTGAATTACTTGGCATGCGCCAGCAATTCTCTGTTTAATCGGAATATTCCGACAGTAATCAACAATTTTGTTTGTGATAGCATTGTTCCTCGTGGCAGCCACAATCTCTTGTAACTGAAGTATCCGAGGAAAATAGCCTATGAAGTTGGGCACCGAACGCTATTTTTGCGCGCGTCCCTTGGAATTCTTTTGGAGAATTCTTCTTAACTTTATTCTTCAACCGAGACTTGCCGTCTCTAGATGTCACACTAGTCTTCACTAGTGTGTATACTATTTTAACTTACTGGATACCCAACAGTAGTTACTGTGGGGCCGCAGTGCAGCGTTTTTAGTAGATTGGATTCATTATATACGCTCTATCAAGAGCGGTTTTGTGTTTTTATCCATCATCTTTTTGTGTCTTGTTAGGCCCCTTTTTACGGCGCCACAGCTAACAAGCCCAACTCTGTATTTTTAGTAGTGTCGAGGTTTGTTCACAAAAGTCGTTTTGCTTTGTATGCTTTATCACTTCAATGACGCAACTACATCCCTACCAGGGCAGAGACTACGCATATGCATAGGGCTCGATTGGCACGGGGTTTCGTCATCTTGGCTTGTCCGCTCTGTTTAGTAAAGCGGCTTTGCTGCGTTTTAAAATTGTATTTTAGTTAATCTTACTGGTTCCCCCGATCGTCCCCGTGGGGGGAACTTTCGAAGTCACGGTATTAATCAATCAAATGTGTTTTTAATAAAGCACGCTTAATAAGGCATTGAGGTTATCTCTGCCAATTCTTGAATACTGAGAGCAAGCGTAGCTTGCTGGATGTATTCGTGCGTATTAAGCGCGTTTGAAATGCTGTTTAGGCGTGCGTTCGTCACAGGCTTTCGCCTCAGATGTAGCAACGCTCATAAATAACTCTGTTCTAAAATGCGGTGATTAAAATCATCCGCGTCGTAGGGACTCTGTTCGTTTCTTACCCTTTCCACCTTCGTAGAATTCTGGCTTGAGTTTTCTACTAGCATCCGCTTGGATTCCTAGTAACTTCTCTAGCCCTTTGGTAAGATCAACACAGTCTGCCCCTGCGCCATCGACTTCAACTTTAATATCCCCAGTTTCGGGGTCAAAGTAAATATCAATTTTAGCCATTAGTAACCATACCCCCCAGAAGTTCCGCCGGTAATAGAAATGTGTTTAACATTCTTTTTCTTACCATGCATTTCTGTTTCCTTATCGCTAACTTTACCCATTTGGTAACCCGCTAGCATTGGGTTTGATTTAAGCTGTTTCTTGACTGCCGATTTGACATATGGTGTCATAAGTCCCTCCATGACGCCTTTAGCGCCAGCTTGGTTGCACCCTTCGAGAACTTCAGCATAACCGCAGATACCGTAGCCACCTACTCGGTAGCCCCACTCGGCAACTGCTTCATACTTCTCTCCCGTGCTGTCTTGGACGAAACCTAGGTCATAATAACCTTGGGCTTCGATTCCAGGATCACGGAATCTCACGACAATATCTGCCGTGGGCGCGGTCATACCGCGATATCCTCTTACTTTGGCGTTCTCCAGAATTGTAGCTTCTGGGAAACGCTCTTTCAGTGCGTCCATTAAACAGGACTTGTTTTCAACCAAAAATTCAGTTTTTGCATTAACATAATGTGACATGCTTGTTTCCTCCTTCTATATTGTCATTAACTTACTGTTAATAAACTATTAGACAAAAAAAAAGAGAGGCTGCATGATTGTTTTTACGCAATCATGCAGCCTCTCGGTTTGTTGTTTTCTCTAACTAAATTGGGCTATGCCAGGGGGCGAACCCCCTGGCACAGCGGCACCACGACTCGTGAGTCGTGTATCAACTGTCATCAACCTTCACGGATTAACCGTGAAAGGTAAATGTGCCACCGTTCTTCAACGCTGACATTATATCGTTTGAACCTGGGTTTTGCGACATAATCGCATCTCCCAGTGTGTTCTTAGACTTTTCTTCCTTTACGAAAGAAGGTGTTGTTTTGGGGACAGTTCGGTGGTCTTTTGCTCGACCCTCGATTTGGCGACCCTTATTTTTCCAACCATGCAACTTCAACCACCCTGTTCGGAATGGTGAGCAGTTTTTGGCTAGGGCAATAAAGAATCGTCCTTTGTCCAGTGTTACTCGTTCGCAAGCGATTTCCATTTTGTAATCTTTCTTGCCTCGATCAGTTCTTACGCTGACTGTAACTTTACCCTCTTTTCGATATAGATCCGTAGGTAATCCCTCGAATGCTGCAATAGCATCCGCTTCGGTCTTACCCTTGTGTTGTGGATCTTGTTGGAATGCTTCAATGAAGTCACCCTTCAAGTCAGTATCTTCCTTCCAGGATAACTGACTCCATGCTGGGTGTCTTTCGTCTAGAACTTCCTCAACCATAGATTGAGTCATTAGTCCATCTTCCATTAACTGTCTTGCGACAGATAGAGTCATTTCTGGGTTCACAATGAACTCAGGTGACTCTGTTAAGATTTTGATAACAGTTTCTCTGTCCAACACAGAAGCAATAGTTCGCATCATTAGCGTTGCTTCGGTTGGCCCTGCTGTGGAACGGCGCTTAACAAAGCACTCAAATTCCATTCTTTGACCTGCGCGATTTCGAGCTCTTGGCATTTTGCCAGAGTCGGTAAAGGTTCGGTGCTTAGTCTGGTCGTGAATGACCAGATTATGCAACCCACTATTGCGGGTTACTTCACCGTGCTTCAAGGCTTCCGCCAAGACATCTTTACCGATGTTTGCTTTCTTCGTGCTTGTCTTTTTATTTTGTTTCTTATTATTATTCATAATATTCCTCCTTCTAAGGATGTATATACCCGCGATGTTAATACCTATAGTATTAATCGTTATAACATACATTATAGTTTAAACTGATACCGCCAATAAAAGTCACTGGTTCATTATTCCAAGCGTCTTTTAGTCTGCGGATTGATTCAGCATATGAAATTGTTGTGCTAGTTTTAGCCATTTTCATTATTCCTCCTTCTATTATGTTTCTAATCATAGTAACCGTTTAGATTAAGCGCCTACACGATGTCGTTAGACAAAGTGCCACGCACTATCAACTACCGCCTCGGCGGTGTCGATTTCCCAGACAGCTCATAGTATGTGTTCATCTCACATTCTAACTTCCGTGTTCACTATTGATTAGGAATTAGTTTATAGCGCAACTAGGCGCATCTCTTTCTAGGTGTAGGATATCCATGCGTCCCGCCCTACGGGTAGGATTTAGCATGGTCGTCTTAAGTTCGGTTGCGAAACCTTACCATCGACGCGATCCCCACTTCGTCGCCCAAACCTCATCGTAACAGTGGATACCCTACTAGGGATAGTCCGGCGACATAATGTTACGATGCGTTTTACTATCTATAAAAAAAAGGGCCATGATCGTCATAATGATTCACATGGCCCTTCTAATTAATCATATTACTTCCCACCTAAATGAAATAAATCACTTAGATTCGGTAAGAGTCCGTCTTTCAAACTCGTCGTGAATAAACACGACAGCTAAAGTTTGAAATCCGTATCTTACAAATATACGCCCAATGGTTGTTCAGTCGCTGTAAAGCAGTTTTGCTGTTATTGGTCGGATAAAATGAAATGTGCGGTAACACATTTCGTCTCTACCTATCGGGGTGGGAGGAATGATCAGGCGATCCCGCCGCTCTCGCGGCTACCATTTTGCATTCCAAGAACCAGATAAACTAAATGTTTTTTGCATCTAGATACCTTAATGGTTCAACTTGTATAGAGTGTTACTTCTAACCTTACGAGTGTTAATCGCCTCGGTTACCCACAACGGGTATACACTATGTTACGGACTTTCGTATTCCGTTATTCCATCACCCCGATGAGCGCTTTCTGTCCCGCACGGGTCTAACCGTGTAGTCGGGAACGCTAGTGCGCCATCAGTGAAACCCCGACCGAAATCGGGGCAACTCCACCTACTCTGGGAAGGGATGGGGCTATTATATACCCACATCTTACCTTTAACGACAAGGTTCGCACTTACAAAGGACTGTCGCCCAATCATCGAACCAGTTAGCCCGAATCTGCACCAACACGGTGCTTGTAAGTCACATTAGTCTGGTTTATCATCCAAACTTATTCTGTCACCCAGAGAGTAGACTCCACGCACAAAGGCATGGCATCTCAGTAAATTTTACACGGTTTTACCCGCGAACCCATTACCTAAAAGAAAGAGCGTTCTCTCTTCCTCAATACTTATTCGTGCGTAACGATACCGGTATTGGTAACATGTTCTGTTATACCGGTATTTACACACTAGACCAAAAGAATTCGTCGATCTTATGTTCGACTCTATTGTCATCTAATCTGCCTTTCCATGAAGGAGTGACACAAGGAAACCCGTAGATTGCTGACTGTGCTTTAGGGCACAGTATTAGCACATCTTTTGGGATGTTCTTCCTTAGCCACTCTAAATCTTCAACTCTGGCTATAGAGTCAATTCTTGTTAGTCCAATATAGCTGGCTTGCGGTGGGGAGTTATCCCTCCACTCATCAACATTCTTTGGTTCTCTCTCACTCTTTATAGAGGAGATTCTTAGATTATAGTTTGTGTTTTCAACACTAGTTCCATCATCAAAAAGGATGTTGTCTCGAAATAAGTTAATAACTTTAATTCCGTTAGTTAGTGTTACCACATTGATTTCTATATTTTCTTCCATCTAATAGTCGTTTAACCCCGACTCTAGGCATTCTTTCTCTCCCACTTCTCATGGGGTTTCTCAAGTAAGATACATCAAGATTTCTTAGAGTGCTTTCTTTCTAGAATAGCTATAATCTTCTTTCTTCTTTCTTCGTCTCCAAATTGATACTTATACACATGTTCTTCGTTTGCGTCCATGCGAGCGACCTCCGAAGGGGTCGGTTCACTATGCACAAAGTCTCCAAAGCGGTCTCCTATCAATAGGCCCGCTTTCTTGCATTCCTTATAGAATCGGTAAGAATGTCTATCTGTTCCGGTTCTAGTAGCGAAAAATAATGTATCTGCATACCAGCCTTCTATACCGCGAGGGTAGTTTTTTGGCAAGGTCGGCAGACCTGTTATTACATTTACTTTCTGTGGTTGCCCCCATTTTAGTAGGGGGTGTTCCAATTGTATCTTTTTGTAAGAGTCAGATCTTTCAACCGTCACCATCCATCGGTGATAAGATGCTTCTATCATTTTACGGATAGATAGTATCTTGTTGTATTCGGCGTCTTTCATGCGGGCTATTTGTTTGTGTAGCCCGTCAATTTCTTCTCTGATCTCTTGATTTCTCTTTTTACTCGCTGATTTGTTTTTCATAAAATCACTTCTAAAAAGGGAGGTGTTTCACTCCTCTTCGTTTGTCCCTTCGTCTTCATCAAAGGGGTTTGGCTCTTGCTCTAGAACCTTTTTGGCAGTCTTCGCCCATGCGGGCGAGTCTTTCAACAATCGTGCTTCGACTGATTCATCGACTTGTGCAGCCAAGTGGACTGCCGCTTTGATTGATGTTGCTTTGCCTGTAGCAAACATAATTGCTGCTACGATATTCATATGTGTTTGTTTACTCATATTATTCTCCTCTAAAATAAGATATATCATTCGTATTCGTAATTACTTTCGTTACGAGTGTATTGTCTCATTAGCTGGTCTAGCCTTTCGGCTTGATCATTTTTTACCTGTTGCCTTTTAGCAGTATACAACTTCCATAGAAAGAAGTTAGTTATACTTAGCATAAGTAGTATTAATGCATATTCTATATTCATCTAAAGCTTAGGCGGAATGAGCGCCCTCGCATGAGTCTTAATCATATTTTATTGGTGTGGGATGCGTGGCAGTATAGCCACGATCGTTAGCGACCCTTTCGGCCTTCTCACGATTTATTTCATCCTTCATTTCTTGTCTTCTTCGTTTTCTTTCCTCGGCTTTTACTTCCGCACGGCCACCCCAACGACTTTTTCCTTTTGATCCCATATTGATTTCTCCTCTAAAGGGGCCGAAGCCCCACTAAACTGCGGATAGTTTACGCTGACGATAAGTGAATTTGCATCCACCACATCGTTCATAATTCGTATTATTACTCACAGTTATTATGGTTATATCATAACTGCCGCATCTGCGACATCTTAGTTTTCCATCCATCTTAGCGTTTTTGCACCCTCGCCAGGGTTGGTTATCCTCAGTTTCCTTGACCCCATTAGGGGGCGTGTTTAGCTTGCACGCTCAGGCGCACATCGGGACTAGTAGTTTATCCTCTTTCGATTCAATTTCCTTTTCCTTTAGTTTGTCTTTTGCGCTAATAATCTTTACAATCACTTTCTTTACCATTTTTTCACTTCTAAAAAGCCTAATTCAAAGGCTCAATTTTTAGTTTTTTAGACTCAACTGGCTTCTGTAGTCGGCGACGGTGTTCGTCTACCCACTCTTCGCCAAATTCATCTTCCAACTCTTTGATAGGCTTCATCCTATCACCTGTTATGTATTGAATGCTAACACGCTTGGTGTTAGTCGTGATTTGGTTGTTTTCGCTTCTAACAATCCTATCTTGTAGGGTTTCTTTAGCTTCCTTAATCTTACGATTTAAGGCCAATCTTTCTTCCAATAACTTTTCGTATTGTCCTAACAATTGCTTGTTATTTAATTTCTTAATACTCATCTGGTGCGACATTGAGTTATGTGGCTGTCGCGTCCGCTTCTTTGAAACGGTATGTCACCCGATAGGGCGTTAAACCTATCACCCTCTTAGGGCCTTAGCTGAACAAACTGCCCAAGCCCTCGAAGGGCTTGCGCTTTCCTTGCGTCCAATATCGCTTTCGCTCTTGGTAAGCGTTGGCTTTATGCGCCTTCTTGTTGAAATTATACTCACCCCTGTAACGGAAGTCGCCTTGTTTCAACTCAGACAGTTTAGTGCCATATTGCTTACCAACCGTTCGGGAGTTACCCCGAATGTTTTGTCTTGCATGCTTGTTCTTTGCTTTGATTTTCTTACTCATCTGAAGTAGCTATGCTACAACCTCATAATACGCTGGGTTTTAGTTGCGGTTGCCTATAACTAAGTTATAGATCTTGGGTCTAATTTATGCATCGCCGTATCCCTTCCGCTGCGATTCCTCTGTATATGGGTAGTCTCTGAATTCCGTGGCGGACTACCACCCTACGACATTCACTGTTCGCATTCGCTACTAAGTGGCCGTAACCCTCAATGGGCCGATTGCCATCCAACTCATCCTTCCCTAGTGGGGGATGACAACCATTCAATTGTTACCCCCAAAGGGGGACAACCGATAGTCGGGACGACGATAACATCTCTGTTACTCATCTACGCGTTTTGTTTACCCTCGCCAGGGTTGGTTATCCTCAGTTTCCTTGACCCTTTCGGGACGATTTGCTTAATCCATAAAGCCGAATTCAAAAGCTATGAACTCCACGAATGTGTCCATGACAATGAAGTAAGCGTAGCGGTCGTGCTTTGGAGTGGTTACCATTAACACAACGCCTTCTACGCCTTTCCTCATCACCATGCCAATATTCGGGTTGAACATGCTAGTTACTTCAGCTAGGTCGATTACCACCTCTTCATCGGTTTTAGATTCGGGGGTGGATTTAAATGCGGTTGTTAAAAATTTGCTCATCTGGGGCGCTAACCCACAATAGCCATTATGATGATACCGAACATAGCGGTCATCATAGCTGTCATGTAGGTTGCCGCCAATCTTATTTTGTTTTTTATCATCATCTAAAGCCATTTAGGGAGGCGGCCAACCTCGATAGGGTTCCGCCTATCTCGTCTGTATTACCTCGTGTTCGGAATGACCTACTAACTTCAATACTGTCCCCGATACTTGTACAGCCTCAGGTCGGCGCCCTTGTCTACACGCAAGGTCGTGGGTAAAACAAATTCCATAAGACGGGCTATTTATCTTCCTCAGCCACTTTGTTGAGGTTAGTCCTAACTGCTACTACAAACGCCGCACTTCTTATTCATGATACGCTACAGGTTACCCTCGAAAGGGTTACCCATAGTCAATCATCGGCACTCCATTCGGAGGCGAGTTCTGTGATTTGTTATAGCAGAAAGTTCAATTGATTATTATCTTATTTCCTTAGCTCTACCTATTGTTTTTTTAAACAAAAAAAAAGAGGTATCAATCGTTATGATTGATACCTCACCTTGAAACAGAGGGCGGCCCGAAGGCCGCCCCCTTACACTCTGTTAAGTGCTTTACTCGTTTCTAAAGAAATCTACGAACACACTTTCCTCCGCTCGACTCTCCTGGTGAGAGCCATACTTGTTACGGGCAGTCCTACGGTTTCCCGCAGCGCTATTTGTGTGAAGCTGCCTTCCAGACAGTTGAACATTTCACTAGCCGTGATATGCTGACTTCGATACTCCAAACGAGACTTATTGTCGTTGCTCATTATACATTACGCTTAGGAGTTACGCGAACATACTACTACCCGTATGTTAGGGGCCGCGTCATCACAAGAGTATTAGTCCATCCCATGAAAAGCCGCCATGAAAGGTCGGCCAGGGTGCATTACACACTGCATGGTAGGACGCTCGTCACAGGAACACATAGGCCCTGGATTTGCTGAAATTAATACTTCGTCAATCTTCTTTGATTCATTTTTTACACTCATCTGTGCGTATTATCAACGCTCGCCAGCGTGGTTGTCTATAGTTTCCTTATCCTAGCTGTGCTAGTCTTTAACAAGAGAGTTACCTACTCAAATGTCCATATCGTATACTTTACTCCAGCTTGGAGGGTATGCTATATCGACAGTTGAAAAGCCTTCTTGCAGAAAGGTTTCGAACTCGTGGCTCGGCCCCCAGCTACCTGCAATTTGGTTCAAGGTTATGTCGTTTGTTCGACAATAGTCCATTACTTCTTCAGTAACTTCGTATACAACTTCTCTGCTTGGGTCTCCTGATCGGATTCCCCAGTAGGTTGTTTCATCTTGCTTCCATACGGTAGCGTAGCCCGAATCTCGAATCATTTCGATTCCTAGTTCGTTATACTTTCTTTCATATTCTGTTATTTGATTACTCATTGTTATCTAAAACTATTCTAAGCATCCTTTCGGATACTGTAATAGTATCTCTCCGCCCTACCATGAACTACTACTATTGGACAGCTTATCCTCTAGTAGTAGTTCTCCTAAGATTATACTTATATCTCCTAACCGGAGGAAAGACTTCGATCTTATGCGAGTGGTCTTTCGTAAGTGCTTCGGGGCAAGCCCCGTAATTTTCGTTATCCGACATAACCGTGCAACTGGTTAGTCTTAAGCCTAATAAGCATATGCGGGGGAGTAAGTTTCTGCTTTCTCCATAGCATATGAGTTATCCTCTAGGCGTAACTTCTATCTGAATTCAAGGCTCGCTCTTGTCACAGTCCACCTGATTCAACCCTAGGTGTATGTGGCTGACTTATTGCAGTCATTTAATTTTAAGCTCAGGTTTTGCCGTTACTCATCTATTCTTTATCTATTGAAGTGGCTTCAAAGGTTATACTCAAACACATGGAATTCCTCATATAATCTGAACTCCACCTTAATGTGGTAAGTCCATTGACTATATGCAACGATTCTCGTAAGCGTAAACGCTTACTCTGATATCCCATATTCTGTTTTTCAATCGCTATTACTATACGCACTTCGCTACTATCTTTCGATAGCAGAAACGCCTTCTAATTTAATGCTCACGCTTGAATATAACCTCCACCACATCGGCGCGATAGAGTTTTATTTTGGTGATACCGTATTTGACTACGGTATCGAGACTCCGTTACATTCCTAGTTAGACTAGGTAAAAGCCCGAAGGCAATGTTACGGAGTTGAACCCCTCGTGGGGGTTCGGCATCTGATAATGCCTTATCTAATGAACTACTTGGCTGGGCGAACCATACCTAGTAGTTTTGGGATTGCTTTTGGTTTAGTAAAGGAAGGGTGCAATCACCTCTCTTCCTCATTACTTATTCGTGGCATAGTATACCGGTATCGGTAACTTATGCTGTGATAATTGGCGGACGATACAGGATTCGAACCCGTGTTCTCGGCTTAGAAGGCCAAAGTGATATCCAACTACACTAATCGTCCATTATTGAGAAAGGCTTCCGTCTTCCTCATTACTTATTCGTTGCATTAGATACCGGTATCGGTAATTAATGGTATTTCTACCCAACCAGGAGAAGACTTACCTGTATCAACAGCGAGTTTATCTCCATAGTTCAAAGACCAGTAGCATTGTATCTTATTGCTTCCATGTCTTCTTTCTTTACGAACTAATTGAAACTGTGGTCTACGGCGTAAAAAATTGGCTAGTCTCGGTGAACTAATACCATCTTTGGTATTGTCATTAACCCAATCCTTAACTTGTGTAAAGGCTACTTGGTGAACGCCTTGTTTTCTATAGGCTAGAAAGCAACTTTCGATGTTACTAACTATTCTAGTGTAGCGAGTGCTTATTCCTTTATCTACCATTTCAGATCACCTATCTCTTTGTCTTTTTAATAACGCCAACTGCTGCGGCCTCAAGCACACGGCGAAAGGTTTCCCACGCATTTTCTCTAGGTAAAGCAATTTTACTTAACAAATCTCGATCACGCTTAGTAATTCGAATTGTTGTGAAAGCCTCTTCTCTAGAAGCATCTGTCATATTACAACCCAATCCTATAGATTACTTAAGTATTATCCCATAGATTACCCTTCCAATAGTCTATGGACTGATTAATTTAAGTAGCCGAAGAAGAAACATTAGGGCATGCAGAAGTATACCGTCGAAGTGGTGTTCGCTATTGAAGCCATGAATGAAGAGAGTGCAGAGAATAAATTGGATACCTTCTTGTCCGCTTTAGACCTCAAAAAGAATGACAAGATCACCGCCGACACCATAGGCGAATTAGCCCAAGACGGTTCTTCTAGTAAAAAGAAGTCCAAGAAATCTAAAGTGGAAGAAGAATACGACGACGAAGATGATGAAGATTGGGACGATGATTGGGCGCATGAAGATTGGGACTCTATGGATGAAGCCGACGAAGAAGACGACGAAGACGAGGAAGACGACGAGCCAGAGGACGAAGCGGATGACGAAGCGGATGACGGCGAGGACGAACTCTCTAAATTACTATCTTCGATTAACTCAGGTGATGAAGAAGAAGCCCCAGAAGAAGCAGTCGAAACTAACGAAGAAGATGACTGGGACGAGTGGGATGACGACTCAAGTTGGGATGACGACTCAAGTTGGGACTGAAACTTTAATGGTAAGTAGTAAGTGGGGATAACATGGCTTGGTTTAAGCAACCCCCACATGTTTTGCTTAGTCCAGCGCAAGCAAAAAGAGAACTTGCATCTCTAAAGTTAAAAGAAGATCGACTCCCACTAATCTCTATTAGCGATGCGGCGATTAGAGAACTAGCCGATGAAGGAAAGATAGTAGTCCCTGGTGATATAATTCGTATAGAACGAAAAAGTAAAGCTGCTGGGGAGGGATACACATATTACCGAAAGGTCGTGGCGTAAGTATAAACTGCTATACAGATGCCTCTTGTCATCCTAAAGAAGACGGGAATGTGTCGTCGGTTGCCTGTGTCGTAGTTGTTAATGGAAGCAAAAAGATTCTTTCTGTTAATGGTAGAGCCATAGGGTCTTTCAATAGTTCAACATCGGAGTTAATCGCAATATGTTACGGATTAGATGAAACCGCTAGAATATGCGATGACTTAGGGTTACCTTTAGATCTAGTAAGAGTTTGTTCTGACTGCGAATCGGCGTTAGACTTGTGCGTAGGCGATAGCGAACCTGGTTCCGAAGAAGTTTATAGAATACTAGAAAGCATCAAAAAGATATCTCTACGCTTTAGAGTAGTCGAGTTCCAATGGGTTAGAGCGCACGCCAATAATAGATTCAATGAACTAGCAGATTCGGTAGCATACCAGATAGCACAGGGCTAGTCTTATTGATATGCATCTTATGGGGTCAAACAATGGTGATACTGGATAGTGCAGAACCCGCCGAGGAAGAAGTGCCGTTTGTGGCATTCTATTGGTATGCCTCGGAAGAGGATTTTGACGAAGATGGAAACCTGACCATTGATGTTTCTAGCGGTCGTCTCCGCCATAGATGGGTTCCGGCAACTATGGTTGCAGCAAAACTATTTTTGCGCGAGCATCCTGATGCCGAAGGAATAAGATCAAGAGGAGAGCTATACATAGTTCGAGTATTTTCAGAAGATCTAGAAGATGTAACAGAGAAGTATGAAGATAAGTTATTGGAAGGACTCTCTGGTATGATTATCAAAACACCAGTGAACCTTACTATACCCAAAAGAGCACTAAGAACCGATCCTAAACCTTACTATACAGTTAGCAGAGAGTTAGTCAATAAGGCAGAAGCCGTAGATATAGGTTCGATACAAGTAGGCATAATGACGCCAACAGAAATTAGAGAGATGAGTGCGGTCGAGATATTGACACACGAGGCATTCGTCAAAGACTCTAGTGGTGCAGATGTTCCCGTCTCAGATGGTATACATGACTTGAGAATGGGTTCTATGGACAAAGAAGAGCCATGCTTGACTTGTGGTAAACCATTTGACGAATTAAACGCGTCCAATTCTTGCCCAGGACACTTCGGTCATTTAGAGTTAGAAACACCTATTCCAAAGTTAATGTATCTAGGGATAGAAAAGAACGATGGTAAACTAGCCGACCCTTTGTTATACACTCTAAATCATTGCTGCCATAGTTGCTCTAGTTTACTTTTACCAACAGACCTACAAATGGAGATAGTTGGCAAGATAGAACAACAGTTCGCTATCGGAGGTAGAAATGTCAAGGCTTATCAAAACATCAAGACCATTCTAAAACAACAGTTTGACAAGTATTGGAGAGGTGGAGTTAGAAAGGAATGTCCGCATTGTGGAGAGTATTCACCTAAGGTAAACTTCAAACACACTGGGTCACAAGGAGCAGAGTTCTATATCAAAAAGGCAGATCAAGACGCTAGATATTTGCCAGAGTTAGGTGCGCTAATTAAGAAACTAGATTTTTCAACTGTCCATAGTATTTTAGAAAACATCTCCCTAGACGAATGTAAGTTCTTTGGCTTTGACCCAGACAATGCGCGTCCCCAACATATGTTCTGGACTACTGTCCCAATCGCGCCCAATACAATTAGACCTCAAGCATATATTCCTGGAAAGGACTTGTCTTTGAATGACTTAACTATGTTATACCAAGATGTTATCTTTGCTAACAATAACCTTAGACAAGCGAATGCTAGAGGGCTAGCAGAGACAACCGTGGCGAAGCAAAGCCACAATCTTTACCTGGGTCTGTCTAGAATATACGACAATCACTTACAAAAGATAGGGTCTGGCGGAACGGCCACAGTTAAGTCATATCAAGGCGGCGAGAAGCAAGAGTCATACAAGGGAATCATAAATCGCCTAGAAGGTAAGAAGGGGCGCTTTAGAAGTAACCTACAAGCAAAGTATGTAGAAGAAGTGGGTTATTCAACTATTGGGCCTCACGGTGACTTAGCTATAGATGAGGTAGGAGTCCCCATACAAATGTGTATGAATATAGGCATCGAAGAAAAAGTAAACAAAGATAACATAGTTAGGCTTAAGCAAGCTGTAGTAAATGGTGCTTACATCTACCCAGGGGCATTGGCTATTTGTAAAGATGGTGATACATATAATCAATCAGGGGATAATTGGAACGAACTAGCAAACGGTAGGCTAGAGGTTAGAGAAAAAATAGCAGAAGGATTACAATACGGTTCTATTGTCAAGAGACATGCTATAAAAGATGACATAGGTTTGTTTAATCGAGCGCCTTCTCTACACCGACAGTCAGTCATGGCAGTTAGAGTAGTTCCCCTAAAGCAAAAGAACTTGAGTTTCAACGCGACTATTTGTGACCCGTTTAACGCTGACTATGATGGCGACGCTATGAAGATACACTTTGTCCAAACAGAGGCAGCAAGAGAGGAAGCAAAGCAGAGAATGCTAATCACTAAAAATCTAATTCACGCTAGATATGGTAAGTTAGCAATTGCTAACGACCAAGATCAAGTAAGTGGTATTTACTTACTAAGCCACACCAATAAGCGTAGAAAGGGCGAGTGGAACAAAGTAACAGGGTTAGGGTATACTGACGAAGGAATACCTTACATGTCTAAGGCATCGGTTAGAGACGCTCTAGGTTATGTTTATTCACAAAATAGAAAAACGGGAAAGAATAGAAAAATAGAGTCTTTTCCAAGTGAGATTCACTATGCACCCGATGGAACAGAGTGCTACACAGGTAGAGCCTTGTTTAGTCACTTATTCACTGTCTTAGATTGTGAATATGTTAGTGCTGTGTTTGAGGGGAACACGCCTCAAGTAGACGAGGAAGGTAATATCAACCGTATTAATGGTAAGCCTGTCAAGGAAATAGTCATCTTTGAAAATGGTAAACTAATACAAGGAACGCTAGAGAAAAATGCTTTTGGTGCAGGTGGAGGCTCTATTGCCCCATCATTTATCTATCACGAAGGTTACGAAAAAGGTTTAGAGAAATTAACCGAGTTTATTGAAATGTCTACTAGGCTTGGCCTTGCAGCACATAAGTTAGTTGGCTTTACAATGGGTGTGGCAGATGTGCAGGGTGGCCCAGAGGCGCAACAAATTATAGATACCCAGTATGAAGAAGCAGCTCAGAAGATTAAGGCGATTCAGGATTCGTTCAACAATGGAACACTAGTTAGATTCGCAGATAACCACGATGAGCAGATTTTCTCAGATATGGATCCTGTTGCATTTATGGAAGAAAAGATTTACAATGTCACTCAAGAGTTTGAAAAGGCCATCTTACAACCTATACAGGACTTTCAGGGTTCGGGCAACCCTATGCAAATCTCTGTTCGATCCAAGGCTAGAGGTAAAGACTCAAATGTTCAGCAAATGGGTGGAAGCTATGGGTTAGTTATGGTCGGTGGAGAGAGAATCAAATATGGTATTAACTCAAATAGAGTTATGCCACACTATCCTATGGGGGACACGCATCCAAGATACACAGGCTTCATTAAGAGTAGTTACTCTAGTGGTATGGATCCTACAGAGTATTGGCTAACCTCTAGTGGTGGAAGAAGGTCGGCAGTAGAATCGGGTATGGGTAACATCTCGAAGTCGGGTTACTTAGAGCGTAAGATGATTAAAGGAATAGAGTCTTATGTTGTTGATTCTGAGCGTAGAGTAGTCAATTTAAGAACCAATCGTATTGTCTCCCCTATTGTTGGTGATGATGGCCTCAAACCTTTCCACATTAGAGGAGATGATGATGATAGAACTAATGGTAAAGGTCATATTTTAACCCTACAACCTCTTTACTTTGACTTCGTGTGCAAACACGGCGTATATCTAGCGGCTAACTGTGGAGAATGTTCAAAGGGTAGTGATGTGGGTTATTTCGAAGAACAAGTCCTATCATTATCCTCTAAGGATAGGATTAAACCATCTACTAAGACTACTGCTGCTATTACTAGTAAACTTGGGATTAGAGAACTAACGAAGCCCAATGTTAGAAAGTTGGCTAACCGTTATACTGAGTTTTACAGAGACTCCCTTTGTGACCCTGGGGAAGCCATAGGCGCAACCGCAGGTGGTTGTATGGGTGAACCTGCTACACAAGCAGCTTTGAGAACCTTCCACTTTGCAGGAAAAGTTTCTTTCCAAGGGTCGATTGATCGACTAATCCAGATTCTAGAGTCTCCCCTAAAGGAGTCTACGGCAAGCGACCCGTTGAGAAATGAGCAAACCATCTTTAGACTAAAGAAAGGTGTGACTAGAGTAGAAGCCGAGAACCTAAGAGATTCAATCCGAACTGTATTAGGTCATAGAGTAATAAATCTAGTAGAGTATGACTTAGATAATCTATCAATGATAATAAGCCTAGACTGGGATAAGATGGCCCTATACAGGGTCAATAAAGATTACTTGTTCAAGAGATTCTCCAAAGTCATAGAAGGGTATGGTGGCGAACTGCTACAAACCTCACTAGACGAAGGCCAAAGTATCCTCGTTAATCTAAATCTATCTAAGGTTGAAAATGCTTGGTTCTTGGAAGGGTTAGAGCCGATAAAGAAAATTGATGCAAAAGTATTTTTGTTCATCAAAGAACAACTAATGCAGACAACAATTAATGGATACGGATCTACCGAATTCGCCCTTTACCTGCATGCCCCTGATGATAAAAAGTTCCAGAAGGATAAAGAAGGCACTCTAAACCGCTTTTGCATTGATGCGCGTATTTGTGAAAACGGACTCCTCAATACATTCAAGAAACATTTGTCGCATATCATTGATTTTGAATACACCGAGACTAGTAACATATCTTGGATTTACAAGCAATACGGATTAGAGGCCGCTATGCAAACCATCTTTGATGAAATAGATTTCCAAATGAACGGAAGCGGTGGAATAGGAGAATACGATATACGCTATATTAGCACGATTTGTGATATCTTAGGAGAGCAAGGAACACTAGGTCAATTAGGATATAATGGACTCATGGCGTTTGCCAACCCTAGTATGTTGGGCGGTGCTTCCTCAGAAAGAATAAAACCACAATTTACCGCATCGTCTATAATGGGCCAACTCGACCCTCTCGCTGGCGTTGCAGAGTCGGTAGCGGCAGGTAAGAGACTTCGGATCGGGAACTATAGACCCAGTGACCCTTAACCTCATTCCAATAGTCCTTTATTGCTTTGTTAAGTATTAGAGTCGCAGTCTCGCTTCCTAACTCCCTGCAAGCCCAATACAAAGTGCTAACCACACGGTCTTCTATCCTGTCTATGTCACTATCGTCTTCTGTAACCCAAGACCAGGGGTCGCCCTTCTTACGAACGAGGTTACGGAGATCCAAGTAAAACTGATTTGTGAATCTTCTAATAGCCCAATGCTTTACGCATATCTCACAAGCATTAGTTTCCCAACAGTTACCGAATCTCCTATAAGTATAGAGACACTCGTTACCGCAACTCCAACAAACCTTTACTTTTTGCTCGCCATCAACATAACTCATAGAAAGTCCTCGATTCTTAACTGTTCACCAGTTCTATTGTAGTGTCTAAGAATCTCGTTACTAAGGCCCAATCCATACATCATATGCTCTAACTTACTTATGATGTTCTTTTCTATTAACAAGTCAATATCAATGACATAATCTTGTATCTGGCTCACTTCTTGGAATGCAACATATCCACCACTAGGTATCCATGTTGGCCCATCTTTAGCAAATGTGTAGTAGTAAGAATCACCTTTGTCAATAGGAGGATAGGCGTCATCCGATAAAACTACATTATACCAAGCCGCGCCCTTTTGATGGCCTCCTAGGTTCTTATAGCACTGGTCGTCTTCGTCCTTTGCGTCAGGTCTAGCATTAGGATTAGTTGCACCTTGTTTCAATAGAGGATGGTCTATTTCGCTAGGAAGCCACTTCCCTAGCCTACCTCTAGCGCACATTTCCTCCAATGGGAACACACCGTTTCTAACATTGTCGATGTGTCCTTTTAGATAAGCAACAACCTCTTCCTTTGTTTTATCATCCCATATGAGTTTCAAAGCCTCGATTTGAGCAATTCTACCAACCATCGCGGTGTTTGCGTGCTTGGCTTCTAAACCTTGCATCTTAATACGAGAACCAACCTCTAGTTTAGCAATAGAATGCGGTTCTTTGAGGGAGGGATCCCAAATGATGCGACCAGCATAACGGTTACGACGAGGAAGATAGAATCTATCCATTAGTATTTCTGGCTCTACTTCAACCGCTTCCGACTCTAGTCGCTCTTGCATCATCTTAGTTAGATGCTCTCCTAACTCTACAGATATCTTAGCACACTCTTCGTGTGTCTTGTCATCTCCTAATGCAATCATAATAGAATCGGTGTGTCCGTATAGAACCCTATATCCTAACTTCTCGGACTCTTCCATAATAGCAGTCAAAGCGTTACGACCACCATAGGTGATAGTTCTAGCGATATCAATATCTGCCCACGCAAAGCCCTGGAAAGCGCAGAGTCCGTAGAAAGTAGCTCGGAGGCGCTTCACAGTCTTTTGTGCAGCGTCCCACTTCTTATACTCTTTAGAGTCTTTACCATGCTCTTGACCTGCTATAGAGCGCTTATTCTTGTAATCGTCTCTTAGCACATCTAATTCTTTAACACACTTAGGCAATACACCTTCGGGTTCTCTACGGAAGCGACATTTATCGCCTATGATATCATCATCGTTTTCTTCACCGCGCTTTACCTTAGTCTCCCAACTTGTATTATAAGAAATCATCATTGAAGGGTATAGCCCTGAAAAATCAAGCATAACGACATTCTTGTGTAAGCCTACAGAGTTTAACTCTTCTGGATCAAGAACGATAGCGCCTTGTAGTTCCCATTCATCATTAACTACCGAGTCTCCCCATCCACTACGCTGCTTAAAGTCGGCCTTTCGCATGAAATAACCGCGAGCATAGTTAGAACCGTAAAAGGTCGATTTGAATTGGCAAGGTGCGAGGCGCTGTAGAGCCTGTTGCCCTTCTATAGCATTTGCACTAGCCTCAATTTCCACCATCAACTCAACATCTCTAAAGTTATAATACAGATAATTGAATGTGAACTTTTGGTAAGCACCATCATAAAAGTCAGGTCTAAAGTCCGTCTTACCTCTACCAAATAACACCTGTCCAACAACATCTAACTTCATAGAGGGAAGGTTGGTTGATTGAGAGTCACGATGTATTCGCTCATAGAGTCGATCGAGGGAAACCACCAAGCGGCCAACAATAGGTTGTTCTGTCCATCTATATTGGTGTCCCTTGTATCTAGGGGCTTGCATCTTTCTATGCTTACCTAGACTACTAGGAGATAGTTTATCTGCCCCTATACCTAGAGACTCTAATCTATAGTATAGTGTTGGTAAATCATAGAAGCCCATACCCCAAGCAAGTAAACAATCGGGGTCGGTCAAATCCACATAATCAACAAAGTCCTCCAACATAGTTTTCTCGTCAAGGAAGAACTTGCATAGCACCTGCTTACCGTCAAACTCCATAACACTATCATAACTACGGTTGGGATGCTTGACGAATCTATTAGGGTCTTCTAAGATACTATCACCGTAAGTATCGTGCTGCATCCATTGGACATACTGGTCGCTAAAGTCGTCATAAACACCTATCACATTGATCATTTGTCTGTCTCTAGGGTTGTTAGGTTTGGTGCATTCTTCTGGGACTTGACCTTGCACATATTGTAAGGCTTCCAAATCTATGAATAACTTACGCATACGATATTCTGGAATAGTCTCATGGTTGTCTATTAGATATCTATCTTCATAAGGAACATCGGCTTCATATGTCGGCGTAAACTGTCTTCTAAATCTAAATGTGTCTGTTGGGTTTGCTAGATACACTTTCAATAGTGGGTCACCATCCGAATTAACCGCACCGTCATTCTCAAAGTCCACATCTATATCCCATAGATAATCATCAATAGTAGATCTAACTAAGTGTGTTGGAACTTTCTTCGGTGCATCAAGAAGTCTCCAACCAGTTTTTAGTTTCTGTTGCTTGACCAGAAGCTTGTCTGGATTTACATACAAATAAGGTTTAAAGTTAGTTACAACTTCTTCTTTCCTTTCCCACTTCTCACCCGCTAATTCTCGCCAGCGTAGAACTAAGTCTTTCGTTGGGCTAAGTCTATTACGACTATTACCGTGTCTTGAGTGCCACTTAGTAGTTTCTAGACCCGACGAAATAATCATTTGGAACCCTCCTTCTTTGCGAACCACTGATCGAAGTCATCGTCGCTACTAACTACAGTCGGCGCACCTGTTTTGTTAAAGTTAGGTTCAACACCTGCTAACATAGCGTCTAGCCATCTAAACACTTCCCAGCCCTCACAATTGGAGTGACAGTAGAAAGCACCTTCTTCTCTAAATCTAAAGTGGCTATGGGTGTCGTCCCATACCTCGCCAACCTGTGCGCCTTTAAACTCGCACACTGGACAACGAGATGTAAGCCATCCTGCGCCGTCTGGCCCCTTTACGGACTCTAAGCAGTCCTGGTATTCAAAAATGTTCTTTGTGTCTTTAGTTACCGTTGAGTCACTTCTCATAACATTACCTTCCTTATCTTTGATGTATTCGACAGGTCTTTCGCCTGTATTATGGAATCTAATCATTTCATTTAGTCTTTTGATGGCCGCAGCATCGCTAAAGTATACTAAACCATTAGCAACTTCTTGGTTGCATAATCTAAATCGTTTTAGTTTCTTTATGGGTGCAGCTAGGTCTAGATACCTTGCTATACGCATTTTTGGAACAGTTGGAATGTAGCGTGTGCCGACCATGAACTACGACGATCAACCGAAGTTAATAATCCTTCGGTAAAAATCCAAACAAAAGCGATTTTGGATGTAAGTATATTACTCGGAACTTTCCGCGCCGACTACATTTGCCTCTTTGGGCCAGGAGTATTTGTTCACATCTCCTGTGCGAGTTGAAGTAAAACCCATTTTCTTCATCCAATAAGCAAGAACTCTACTAGAGTGTTTCCAGCGTTCCTGCCTTTTTTCGTGGTGGGTTCTACCCAAGAGATAGTTATAGGCGCCTTCGGCACTAATACCGTCATCAAGAAATGGGTGTTCAAGAAGGACTTGTAGAATCTCACCGTCGCGCTCATTCGCTGGTTTCATTCTTTTTACCGCCTGTTACCTTCTTTACCCCCGAAGAGACGGCTTGAGTAGCCCCGCCGACGACCTTACCAACAGGAGTAGTGACAGTATCAGCCATACCAATAGCGCTCTTTCTAGCGGAACTTACGAGTTTGCCTAGACCGATCTTTTCATCAGCCTCAGCGTTTCTCAATGCTTCTGGAACACCTTTGTTGGTTAGGTCATGCAATAGAACCCACGCTTGAGCGCGAGAGATAGCTGGGTGACCAGCCTCGTCTAAGATCTTAGCGACAGTCAATAGCAATTCATCATAGCCATGTTTTGCTAGATGTGAATTGACTTCACTAGTCCATGCTTCTTCGATTAATACGACCTCATCTAGTTTCTTTCTAACCCAGCCGACTTGCTTACCTTCATACGAATAATACTTCGCCATGAAATAAGGAGATTTCATCCTATACTTAAGCAATTTCGTCTAGAGAAGGTGTGGAGATTGCTTGATATTCTCTACTTTCTTCGTCTTGTTGTGTTATTGGAACTAAGAAGGTTAGTAGTTCTAGGCACTTTACTTCGTTTAACTTATGCAACTCCAAGTGACTAAATACCAAATGGGCTTTGTCGCCGAACATCTCCTTCAACAACGCATAAGCATTAGGCGAGTCGCGTTCAAAATCAACGAAACTCTTCTTTAGTCTCTCCACTCTTAACTCTTCTGCACTATTTTCAAAGTAGTTTTTGGGATAAAAGTCCTCATAGTAGTCTTTAGGATTTCTATAATACTCTTCTGGATTGTGTATGTTTCTATAAATGAAGTCCTTTCCTTTAACCATTATGACTCCTCCTGTATAGCGTCTATATCATTAGCGTAAGATATTAGAGAGTTACCTAGAGTTCTGGCCTCGCTAGGTGTTAGTCTTTGCATAGCCATGCCGTAATCTGTTGGCACATAAAGCAATACCGAAGAAAGAAACGCGATCGGGCCACGCTTAATTTCACAGTCTTCACACTCACAATCGTCAAGAGTGCAGACTATAGAATGCTTCTCTATAGTTTCCTTTGATATTTTAGAGCCGAATAACGGATGAAGCCATAGTATGCCTTCGTCTTCGTCATAACTTAGCATAAATCTTCTCTCCACTTAGATAACTCCGCAGGAGACATAATATCCGATTCGGGCTTACTTCTAGTAAACGCAGGTCTAGGAAGGGATATAGCCATCTCTGGGAATTTAGTAGATCTTAACTCTATGTAGTTATTCAAACTATTATCGCTACTACACGAGTCTATGAATACAAACTCTTTACCTTCATCGTGGATAGTCATTAATTCTGCCTCTCCATCTTCTTCATTGAAGTCGGCAAGAGGGCTAGCTTTCAACCCTTCTCCAGCGATCAGGCGCTTTGTCAAAGAAATCAAATGTTGCAGTTCTGTCAACACTTCGGCCTCTATCGCTATCTTTCCCACGGAAGTAATTTCTATAGAGTCGGTTATTTAATGTTGCTCATATATTGCTTAGTATTTAACATGAAAGTCCAATAATTTACTACTGCCAGCAAACTTCTCGTGGACTAGTTTTAGTGTGTCCTCCAAGTCTAAACCATCTTCATCGTAGTATCCCAAACCTGGAAAAGCCATATCGTATTTGTTGTGCAAACCTGCTTTTGCCATCGCATCAACCACTTCTTCTAACCATTCTAGTTGGAAGTAATTATTGTGGCGATTTTGGACAGTCATCCAACATATTTTTTGCTCACCAAAGTCGGACAAAAGGAATTTTCCTCTTCCTAGCAAAATGGGACTGTCGTGTTCTCGTCGCTCGTCTTCACAATGCTCTCTAAAATGCCGATATTCGATAGGGTATAAAGAACGCACTTCTCTAATAGGGTGTTCTGTTGCCCTAAACTTAGCACAAGGGACGCAAATTAAGGTTCTCTCGGAGTATGCTATCTTGGTATGGAGAACTTCAATCTTCATCTTCCTCACCTAAGCCTATGTAAGCCCCAGCAAACTGTCGTTTTGGATCTCCAAACTTACCAACAATGTTACCAAATTTATGACAACCCTCTTCTAAGAAGTAAGTTATGTCCTTTTTACTAGCGTTACCCAAGAATACCTTCCCAGTATTAGAGTTAGGTTTGTATCTAATAGATATGAAAGGTATATTGCCATAGGCAGAAGCATCAGTGACGAAGAACCCTAGACGCTTAACATCGCTAGCATCGAAGTATAGGTTACCATTGAATTCATAGGTTCTATTATCCTTCATCTGTTGAAGCATCTTAGCGAACCTAGTCTTGGCTAGTTCAGATCCTTCTCTATAATGACTCAACCTAAACTCAAGCAAGTCCTCTCTTTTGATTGGAGAACACCCGTTATTGTAAGCATGGTGTAAACAATGGTCTGCCGCAGCAATCATTTGTAACTCTAGGGTCTTAGGCTCACCGATTAGTTCGCACATCTGGCCTATAGACGATGCCTCCCAATACTTCCCAGGAGACTTATTATAGCCAGGGTCGCCCTCATTATGGTGGTCGATCAAACGATATCCTAAGGATTGCATTTCATAACTGTCATAATCACGAGGGCGACACTCTACCCATACTTGCTTTCTGCTAATCTTCGGCAGGTCAGTAGAATAAGCCTGTTTTCTGCTTAGTCTGTTTCCCATAGAATCGGAGGCATAAACAAAGTTAAACCCCCTAGATTCTAAAATATCGGAGATACGGCGCATTTCGGTGTCGTCTCCACCCAAAACAAAAGTAATTTTAGATGGATCCAAGAGAATCACTCCTCTTCAAGCAGTCCTGGTTCCATGCACATAATCAATGTAAACCATCTTTTACCCATTGGTAGTTGTGCAGAGCCGTCTAAACCACAAGCTTGCTTACCAAACATGTTATCAGGCACATAGAAGTTGCTAGGTTGTCTATCGTGTATAGCCATCACATATGCCTTATGGAACTTTTTTTCTGGAGTGCTGCCTCTCTCCATTATGGATATTTGGTGGGCGATCAACGGTATGTCGTTGCCCATATCCATAGCGATGCCTTCAATGCGGTCATCATTCGTTTTGTAATCAACCAATACTATTATTTCATTTCTCATAATATAGCCTCCCAAGTGTATTCTTGGAGTATGTTATCTGCGTTGTGATAATGTCCTTGATAGAACATTTCATTGTCTAAAATACCAGAAATCGTCGCAGATGCCCAATTTCTTTTCCCTGTTCTGGTAAGAATACTATTGTCAATCAACTGATGAACTATCTCAGATTTAGTTAAACCACTTTTCACAAAGTCAAATATAGTTCTTACGATATCTGCTTCAACGGGGTTTATCACTAGAAGACCCTTATCCTTATCATCTTTGCTAGAGGCATACTTAGAATTGTAACCATACGGGGGTTTTCCTACCCAGCGGCCTTGGTTTTTAACGCCCTGTATACCCATAATGGTTCTTTCTCTAGTTACTTCAACCTCCATTTGGTTTAGTGCAGTAATGATTTTGAAGATAGCCATACCCATAGCAGTAGATGTGTCTACATCAATATCCATAGCAACGAAGTTTTTACCTAAACCATTTAACTCTGTAGCCCATGATAAGGCATTAGTCGAACTACGATGGAATCTATCTAACTTGTATGCGATGACGATATCCCAATCATCTATAGAGTGCATCATAGCCTGGAACCCTTCACGATCAGTTTTAGTTCCTGTGCCCGTGTCTTCATAAGACTCGATGACCTCGTAGCCTCTCAATTCAGCGTATTGCTTCGCTCTTCTAGTCTGTTCACTAAGAGAAGTTTCCGATTGTTGTTCGGTTGAGATTCTAGAGTAAGTGACCGCCCTCATTGTTTCACCTTCTTTTCTTTCGCACTATAAAGCAGGGCTTTTTCGAGTTCATCAATGTGTTCTTTTAGGAACTTTTTACTCTTCCAAGCCAACACTACTTTCCATGCTGCTTCTTCTAAGTCATTCATCCTACCACCTTCCCGCATCTAACACACGAAGTCGGATGACACCCGACATGTCGAGGCATAGGCTTTTCACAGTCACAAAACTCCTTTTCAGTCATTGTGAAGCCTCCTTTGTCATAGCCTGGTGAAAGTGTGCATGGCCGTAGCCAGGACAGACAGAAACTCCACCAGTGACCTGCCACCCGTCCTTGATATATTCATTGACCTTTTTTTGGAGTTCCTTCATCTCGCCGCTTCGTAAGATTTTGTATTTCATTCCTTCACCCTCTCTAGTTCTTCTCTAACAATCATACGAATGTCATTATAGATTTGATTCATTAACAATACACAAAGCAGTTTTAAGTCGGTTTCTTTCATTAAATCTCCTCCTCATAAGCCTCGAACTTAACAATAGTTTTACAACATTCGTCCTCATAAACCATATCTTGATCTGGAAACAACCATGTTACTACCCTATCGTTACCGCATTTCGGACATTTGTAAGAAATATCTACCGCCCACTTAGACAGCATCATAGCATGGTGTCTAACCGTTGGGTCGTTAAGAACCTCGAAGTCAGTGTAACTCATACTCATTCCTCCTCTAATCCGATAGATTCCCACCAATCCAAGATAGGGCCTGTTCTACTCATACTAATTCTTTCTTGGTGTATTGGGTGTCCAATGTCCTTTGGAATGATGTCCCCATACAGCAGATGTCCAAACAAGAATATTAGGATAGCGCCAATTAAACCTATACATAAATTATCCATTGTTATTACCTCCTAAAATGATACCTTCGATAACCGCCTTTGCCACACCAGGACACACAGCATTACCTACGATAAGAGTTTTGTCCTTCTTTAGTTTCGCAGCATCGAAAGAATAAGTGGCAGGGAAGTCTTGTAAGATGCCCATTTCACTAATAGTAAGTGATCGAACCTTTCGATAACTAACACCGTCGCCAGCATTACTTCTAAGAGTGACTTCTCTACCAGTGATAGTATTACCAGCTTCACCGATGTCAGCGTCAGAAGATCTTGCTCTAGCAGAGTTAGATTCTGAGCAAGAAGAATTATTGATAGCCATACCTATGTTAGTAATACCACTAGTAATAGTATAGGATGGATTATCTAGACTCTTATAGAGAGGGCCACTACCTCCTTGCTTCTCACCCGTAGCAGGGTTGATGCCACAAGTAGAGGCACTAGAACGACCCGAATCCATAACTGCATCCATCGAATAGTCGCCGTCAGCAAGTCCTAATTCGTCCATAGCGTTTTCAGCTAATTCGATAACTCGACCCCATAATTCTAGGGAAGCACCACAGATAGCATAGGAAGGAGATTCACCAACCTCGACGCAACCATCTGGAGGGATGCGAGGGGTATGTCGGCCTGTATAAACGCCATTCTCCATGATAGGGCGTGTTCGAGAGTAGCCTCTTAGAAGGTCAATGTATTCATCTTCTAAGTGAGGAAGTGCATCTAAAACACTTCTAAAGTGAGGCAAATGTTTGTTCTTGTTGCCCTTTAGGTGATGGTTAGAATGCGTCTTTGTTATCTCCCAACCTTCACCAGCAAAGCATCGGCGTCTTTGTTGAGGTATGCCTAACTCCGCAGAGTTAATGATAGTAGAAGGAACATAACTCGGTAATAAGTTTTTCATCGGTGGAACATTCTCCATAGACCAAGAGTCGGGTTCTAAATGATCGACTAATTCTAAGAAGTGCATAACCATAGGCATTCCTTCAGAAGCGCTTCTTCTAGAGGCGTTTGAGATGGCCTGGCAAGGTGGCGAACCGTGGAAATGAAAGTGATAGCCTAATGCGATATAAGGTGCAATAGCCTCTCTTATCATAGCCAAATCTGCTTCTAAGTCACCTAACTTCACATTTACATGAGTTATATGCGGGTGATTGTCTAGGTGGACTTTACCTGCTTCTTCCCAATAGTCTGCACTTAGGGCTACTACTGCCCCTGCTAGAACCGCGCCTGTAGTGAAACCGCCACCACCCGCGAATAAATCTACTACGACTATCTTCTTTCTACCTATCATACACTCTAGGTAATATGCCAGTCTTTCTAGTGCATCTGCATTAATTCTATCTAAGTCCAAATTCATTTAATCCCTCCAAATACCAATCAGGAAATCGGTCGCCAGGCCACTTAGCAAAACGGCTTTTATCTAGAATATAATATATTCTATACTTATCCACGACATCGAGTCGATCGAAGCCACCAACCATCATGCGGCAGTTCTGGTCATCACTTATGGCTACTGCAAACTCTGTCAATTCCTCTTCGGGAAAGTCTAGTTTGTCTATGTTATCAGCACACCAAGCAATTACCTTATGAGAAGCGTGTATCTTGTCATATCTACGAGTATACTCTTTGGCTAGTTCTTTGCCGTGAGCTAGTAGCCACTGAAAGTTAGCCTTTGAAGTTCTAGCCCAGATAGTGCAGGGGTGGTTATAGTGCGCTCTAAGATACGGTGCTTCCCCTTCAGGGAAATTAGCGCACAACATCTGCGCCGTTTCTAAAACCATTTTTACTACATGCTTATTGCACTGCATACGCGCTGCAAGAATAGGGTCTCGATCTAAAACGAATATGTTCATGTTCTCGCCTCATTTAGTCCTCTATATTGTCTAGTATTCAAGTCCCAGAACTCAATATCTACTTCCCACAGTTCCTTGAACGCCTCACAATCTCCGTGGAAACCATTAGCAAGCAAAATTCCTTTTGTTACCTCTGCTACCTTCATGTAATTGACTAATTGAAGAACATCATTTGGGACTGCCTGATCTTTCTTGACTTCCCAAATAGTCGTTTCCGCGTCTTTAATTGCCTGAACATCTGTTCTAAAACCATATCCGATTCTCTTTTGTTGCTCAACATTTGTAAAGCCTGTTTCTTCTAGAAACTCCATTAGGTTTATTTCGATGTCTCCTTCCGAAGCATCATCGACTAATTCGTCTTTGAAATACGCCTTTAGCTTATGTTCCTCCCATAAGTTAGCGACTAGTTGTTGTAGTTCTTCGAAGGCAGGGTCGTTTTCCTGTATGTGATCCTTCTTTGGCGTTGATTTAATACCCTTTTTGATAACTAAACGACCGTAAAGGCGATTATAGCTAGGGTGTGTGAAGTTAATGGGTTGTTTCGAACTCGACTTAATTATTCCCTTTAGTGGCGCTTTACTACGAACTACTACACAGCGATCGTGCATAACTAGATCGAAACCGGCAGAACCAGTAGTTGCTCTAATCGGATAGTTTTGGTTAGTCTTTTCAGATAGTTTGTAAACTGTTAGTGTTGCTTCAAAGTCGTTATTCTTTCCTTTGATTTTAGCAGCGTTCAATAGAATCTGATCGTAGTCTTCGGCAAACCACGCTGGGACATCTAATTTTCTCTTCTCTGAACCATCTTCTCCTACATATACCATAGTTAGACTCTTATTAGGCTTAGATAGAATATCTGCATATCGGTGTCCCCACTTGTAAGAATCTAACTTTGGATGCTGTGAGTAATTCTTATCGTATACCTTTTTTCCTTCTACCGTGCAATCAACCTGCATCGAGAAACCAGAGTCGCCCTTACTCTCTTGAATGTCTATAACTATTTCGCCATTGTTCTTGTCTGGGGCTAACTCGTGAAGATACCAAAGTTCCTTTCCTGTGTCTGACCAACATTCGTCAAGTTTGCCAAAGTGATCAATCGCTGCCTTCATTCCGATACCGTGTTCATTGATACCATTACTTTTCTTAGTTCCTGGGCCAAATGCCACGCCTAACTTTTTACTAGCTAGTCCCTTACCGTCATCCTTAACGGTAATGGCTACAACTTGGTTATCACTATTGGTGTGTATAGTTACCACGACATTGTTAGCGTTAGCGGCGAACGAATTATCAATCAATTCGTAGATTGCCGTTTCAAAGTCATAGTTAGCGCGAGAAGCCAAAGCGACTGCACCATCGTAACTGTATTCGATCTTTATGTTCTTCTGCTTGCTCAAATTAATTCCCCCTTTGATTCGTTAAAACCTAGTTTATCAGAAACATAGTTGGTTACGGTTTTCTCTTCCATAAACTAGGGGAGGTGGTGGGGGTTAATAAGTAAACCGCCCCTTTACTCAATGTAAACCGCTTTAGTTACTGGTTTATTTTAGTAAACCGCCCGTATTGCTACGAGTAAACACCGTTTACTATTGTGGATGTAATAGGGGGTATACGGGGGAAAAACCGCTATACTCGCGTGTGCGGACTAGAATAATAGGAGGTGCGCCCCTTGAGTCAAAGGAAAATTAAGCCAGAGGTTCCAGAGAAGAGACAGGTGTTCATCAAGGGGCGCAGTTTAGCCACCTAGTCGGTTAGTTATGATACTTCGTTTAGCAAAAGCAGGTTTGTTAGAAACTAGGTTTACTTGAAAACCTTTATAGACCCAGCGAAGGTTCGTTAAATTACAAGGAGGAAAAACACATGAGTGAAAACCAAAACGAAAAGCGAATTGCTGACGCATTAGAGCGTATCGCTAACTCACTTGATATGTTGGCGCAAAAGCCAGCATGGGTTAAAACAGCAGAGAAAGTAGTAGGAACGGTGAATACCGTCATAGAAAAGACACCTAAGGTTGAGAAGAAAGTAACCGACTCGGAGAAGCAAAAGCCTCTCCCCAAGGCGGCCAAGAACGATCTTTTGAACAAGACTGTAAAGGTTACCAAAGGCGACCATACAGGCAAAACAGGTGTTGTAACCGAGATTATGAGAGCATGGGTGTATCTAAAGACAGACGACAATCCTAGTCTTGCAGTTAGACCCATGAACTTAGAAGTTATCGGCGATGAGGATGGCGCACCACCACAAGACAGCGATGAAAAAGAAGCGGTAGAGAAGTTAAATGCTCTAATCGAAGAGGTAGATAACTCTACTGCACCGAAAGAAAATGACCTTGAGAAGATTGGAGAAGAACCTTCTGACGACCCTCAAGACCATACTAACTTTATCGTTTCTAGTGGCAAGCATGCAGGAAAGACTTTGCATAGCCTATACCACGAAAGCGGTATCGGTTCAAAGACTGTAAAGTGGTTTGCTCGATCCGCTAGTGATGAAGAGATAAAGAATGCAGCCCAGGGATATCTGGAGTCGATCGGAGAGGGTTGGCTTGAGTGATGAACTATTGGAGGCAGAAGTTCGTCTAGTAAACGCAGAGGGTTTTCATAAGCCTCTGTTTAAGGGCGATAAGGCGGCAGTAGAGTGGTTTCTAAAAGGATTCCAATACGCTCGTAAGATGAATCTTGAATCACCCGAAGTAATCGGCGTTCTAAACTACATGCAAAGTCTCGGTGAGACTCCTGCTTATATCACTTGGTCTGCTGGCGCGCTAGCAGCTATGGAAAATAAGAAGGGTAAACTTGAGGTTGTGAGATAATGGGATGGGGAGATAGTGAACACGGTAAGTGGGAAATGACCGACTTATCTCCGTCTAAAGTAAAGACTTGGATGACATGTCCTAAGCAATTTGCTTACAAATATGTTATTCGCGCGCCTAGTTATGCTGGCCTAGCCATGCTGCAAGGTTCTTCTTTGCACGATGTAACGCTTGAAGAGTTTCTTCAAGGTGGAGAACAAGATGTTGAAGCGCTAGTCGAGTTAATGGAGTTGGATTTGCGAGAACGAATCGCCAATAGCGACCCTAGAGACTATAAAACCAATAAAAAGGTTGATGTTCTAGAGATTGAAAACTGTATAGAGCAACTACACATTTGGGGTAAAGGACTTTTAGATGCCTTGAAAACTGGTAAAGACTCTTACGATAACGATCTAAGTTTGCGTAATATAATCGAAGTAGAGGTAGAGAAAGCGCCACTAGAAGTTACACTACCTAAGAGTGGTATGACTATTCGTGTTAGAGGCTTTATCGACTATATTGACGAAGAAGGAACGCCTGGTGACCTCAAACTAGCAAGTAACTACTACAAAGCAGTTTGGACTGTGGCTAGAGCCATGACAGAGATTCAAGCAGTAATGTATCGTATGCTATTAGGAGGCCCTGGGCCGTTCGAGTATCTTATCGTAGATAAGAAAATGAACAATAAAGGACAAGCTTTTGCACCAACGGTTAGAAAAATAAGATTTGATGTTAGTCAAAGAGATATTGATCGTGTCATAGACACTTTAGATGCTTTTGTTACTCAAACTGACTTAGCTAATGGTTATGAAAACGGCTTTTTCCCACCAATTCCAGAATATGCTGGTGAAACTAAAGCCGATGCAGGAAAGAATGAGAGAAACTTTTGTGGTAAACTATGCTCTTTTAAGGAGATTTGCTACAAAGAGAACTTTGCCCCACCTGAGAAACCTTCTCCTGTTGGTGATTCTCTAAGAGAACGACTATGAGGTATAGGGATGTCTGCTAGAAGCCATGTAGAGAAACTCCAAAAGGATGATGCCTTCGTTTCTTCGCTAAAAAGGAAACTAAAGCATGTCCAAAGAGATGTTCTCGATACTCCTTGTTGGGAGTGGCAGGGTGGCTTAGACAAAGCGGGCTACGGTAGGATTCATGTTAAGCGTCATTGTGAAAGAGAGACTGGGCGAAACTTCTTTTCACATCGAATTGTTTACATGACTTTTACTGGTGCTTACATAGAACCAGAAGAGTATATTCTTCATCAATGTCATAATAGAGTATGCTGTAATCCTAACCACTTCTTGTTGGGCGACCACCAAGAAAACATGGATGATTTACACAACTCTGGCAGAGTCGCTGGTGAAAATAACTCTAATTCTAAACTAAAAGAAGACGAAGTATGGGAGATTCTTGAGTTATACTACGAAGACGAATGGACAGTAAAGCAACTCTTAGAGGAGTTCAAAGTAGGTAGAGGAACTGTTACTGATATCGTCTATGGTAGAACATGGAAGCCTGTCTATGAAGAATACATGGGTGATACAGAATGAGTAATTGGATCATAGAAGTTCAAGGTAATGACGGATGGTGGAAGCCATTCGGTTATGCCGAGGACGAAATAACAGCTAGAGAAAAGGCAGCAAATGCTTTTCTCAAGGCAACGCAAATCTACATGGTTAGAATTAGGAGGAAACTCGAATGATAAGAGATCCGTTTGGAGGCTGGGATTGGGATGGCATTAAGCAACTTTCAATGACTATCGGCTTTTTACTAGCCATTATATCTTTATTTTCATCGCTAGGAGGCGATTCGTGGTATGGGCCGTATGAATGGTTCTGGGGTGTTATCTCTGATAACGCCGAGATAAGTATCATAATCGTTATGGTTGGCATAATGGCACTTTGGTGGCATGAACAATTTAGTGGTGGATACTATTAGGAGTGTAAAAACATGAAAAAAGAATATAAAATTGTAACTCATGGAAACATAGAGTTGTTAGAAGACAGAATAAACGAAGCATTGACACACGGATGGAACATCTTAGGGTATCCACAATACGCTGATGGTCGATGGGTGCAGTGTATTACTAGAACTACGGAGTAATTACTATGTATTTCCTCTATGTATCTAAGCCTAATAATAAAGCCTATGACTTTGATACTATTCTTAATTATTGCAGTTTATCCTTAGAGGAGATAGATTGGGAAATAGACGAGATATATGCTGACGGTTGGACTAACATACCTAATGGTATAGATGACTTAGTTAGAGATGCTAAAGGCAACGCTAAGAAACTAAAGGGAATAGCACTATACTCTCTAGAAGAGATAACTGGAGAAGTCTTAAGTCAATTACAGGGTATTTGCCCTGTATACTGTGTATTGACTCCCTGGTTAAAGCCAAATAAGACCCCTCTACTAACTCTAGGCCCAGTTAAACAGGCTAAGGCATACTACAAGGCGCTTACATCACTAAAGATCAGACACGGTGTTAAGGCTTCCAATAAGAAGTCTGGTGCCGCGCCCTTTGGGTATACGCACGATGAAGCAGGGACACTTGTTCCTAACGAAGACTACCAGATGCTAATCAACATAGTTAGACTAGGCGATGCTGGGGTTTCTGTGTCGGAGATTGCTAAAAAAGCAGATATGTCACCCGCAAAAATCTATGGTATACTCAAAACTGCAAAAGGTCGTGGTTCTTGATGTCGATAAAATTGACAGATAAAGACCAGGGCGATTTAGAGTGGTGGTGTAGGCATTACAAAGATGGCATCGGTTACTTGGTGTATCGCATGAATCAATACTTCGAGGCTAAGGACATTGGTGACGAAAAGGGTTTGGTTCAACTAGAGAAAATAATTCGTGTCTCTTTGCCTCACTACTTGGAGGTGATTGAAACATGAGACTAACCAGACAAGAGCAAGCAGTAGTCAATGACTTCTTTAGAAGTTATGTGAATAAAGGCCACAAGACGGTGATGAACGCTGTTAGATTAAGTGTAGAGCATACGGACGAGCATCGTAGATGTATCTTTGAAGTATGTCAAGCACTCCTAAAGGCGGGTATTCCTTTCTGGACAGAAGTTAGACTAACTTGCGGTCGTATTCCTGACATAGTATGTCCTACTCACATCAAACCAATGATCGAAGTCCTTTGTAGTGAAACACAAGAGATGTTTGAAGAACTAAAGTTGCCCCACTATCCTGTCGAACTTCAAGACACTAAACGCAACTTCATTTTCGTGAATGCTAATATCCCCTTTGAGGAGGAAGTAATATGGTGACAGAGAGGGCGCGTGAAAGTAAAAGTGAAAATAATAGTGTGCCAAAAAGAGAAAGATCGGCGGCTTTTGACTTCAAAAGTATTTTTACTGGTGGAAAGGTAGGATTAGAACTATCTTTAAGTGTCGAGGATCGCGAATTGATTGGCAACCATCTAGAAAAACTTCAGGAAAAAGTTGAGGAAACTTCAGCAAAAGTGGATTACCGTTGGAAAATAACTCAATGGTTGATGGGAATAGCTATTGTATTGGGCACAACTGGTCAAGTTATTTCCTGGGTGATTGGATGAAAGAGTTAGCAGAGTTTTGCGGGGCTTGCTGCGTCTTACTTATTCTCATAGGAGTATTGGTTTGCCTTTTCGCGTATCTTTACGATTGGCTATATGATGAATGATTGGCGCCCCTGCCAGGATTTGAACCTGGGTTATTAGCTCCGCAAGCTAAAGTGATATCCAAACTACACTACAAGGGCTAGATTTCAATCAAGCGCTTTTAGAGTGCTTTTCGACAAATGTAGCCAATGAAAACATAGCCACTTTGCTTTTATTTCCACAAAATTCTTTCATTAGTGGGTCTTCGCCACAATGGATGACTTGTCCACCCTTTGCTTGACCTGTTCCACCAGCCTTCTTTTTGTATGTGGCCGTGTGACCGTCTCCAGACTCGCCCTTTAGTTCGTGCTTGTCGATGTAAGCCCAAAGTTTCTTTGTGACTTGTGGTCTAGATAATGCCTTACTTCCAATCATGTCTGCGAGTGGGCCTGTTGGCTTAATTTTAATTTTGTTCAGATGACTTGCTTTCTTTGCCATGATGCTACCTCCTTCTTTGGGTATTAGAAGATTCCGTCGAGTGATAGTGACGGTCTCTCTGGGGTTAAATCGTCAGGACGGGGTTGATTAAGCCTATCTCTTATATTCGATGCTACTAGACCAGTATGAGCGACTCGGCTAATGTCTTTTAGGGTCACTTCCTGGGTCACATTGAATTGTGACTTGTTTCTTAGCGCATTGTTTACTTGTGAGACAATTAGATTTAATTGCTCTCTGGTAGCGTTAGGCGACGGATAGTAGGTATCTGTTGGGTTAAACTTACTTCCAGGCAATAGTATGATCTTTATGCCGTTAATGGTGACTATATCGTCTATGAGTCTTTCGAACTGTGCAGCATCCATACCCAAAGCAGAGTTACCTGCTTGATTTTCCATAACTAAGTCATTACCTTCTGCAATAGGTAGTTCGTCTGGTGCCATCATATTACGAATGGCTAAATGGGCTACAACACCCCCAGCGAATATGAGTAGGTGTCTCTGTGTTTGGTTCACTTAAACACCGCCATAGCCGCAGACTTGTTAGAGCCACTAAAGCCAATGGCATTTCCACTACCTAGTTTGCGAACACCGTAATAGATCAAACCGCCAACAACTATAGCAGTTAGTGGTGTGAAAACCAAAGCACTTTTGCTTTCTCTCATTAGTCTACCATCTACCATGAAGTCTTCCACATTTTTCAGATGAACGCTATCTTGAACCTTATTGACTTCATCTACTAGTTCCTTTGCGTCTCTAATATCTGCTCTGATTGTGCCTTTCTTCCACTCCCACTCGCCCTGTGCCGCATTGACCCAATTAGTATTGGTGCCCTTTACAACTTTCAGACCGATTGTATGCTCAATGTATCTACGAACCTTAGCGTAATTAGTAACTGCATAAAGGTTGAGTAGGGGATCATAGTCGCGTATCTCTTGGACTTTAACACCATAGCTATTCAAATTACTAGACTCGCCTCTATTGATTTGTTCGAGAAGGTCGGTTGCTTCCGCATGTCCGTTGTCTAAGAACAGCATAGCCGCTTGAAATCTACCCAATCTATCTTGTGCTTGTTTTAGTTTGTCGTTAGCATTCTTGACCTGATTAACCGAGTAATCATGCCATGTCTTTACTTTGTCTTGTAAGTCTGCGGAGTCACCATAAGCCTTAGTGAATCTACTATTGTAACCATCATTGATGGAATCTACTACATTTCCTAGGTTCGCTGTATTGAACCTACTAGTCGATCTAGCCTTCATTTGATTTGCTCTACGCTGATATCCTGCAAGGATAGAGTGCTTTTGACTTGTAGAGTTACCGAAGATTGCCATTTAATCACACTCGCTTGATTAACATTGTTAGTGCGACTAGTCCTGCTATGTGGGTTGCGCCAGTCAGGGTCTTGAATTTCCAGTCTCCTGTAGGCATTATGCCTTTTCCGATACCCAATACAGGGTGAAGATAGCCAAAGAACCCAGCCAAAGCGAGTTTTGCAGCAATTGGTGAGTTAAACTCTAGCATATCTTGGGTTTGTTTACTTGCACGACCGTGTGCCATTCTACCTGCACCATAGAAAGCACCGCCAAGCATTAGCGCACTGAATCCACTAAGTTTCAAACCTTGCGTTGCTTTAGGGAAATAAGCATCGTCGGCAACCCATAGAGGGTTAAATGGCGATTCTTTCTTAATGAAATTAGGAGTTCCGTGAATTCCTTGCACATTAGGCATAGGTGGAGTGAACTGTGCAGAGGCTTGCGCGTTACTTCTAGCACGAGTTCTGACTCTTTCTCTAATGGTAGGCTCTTCAACCATAGGCGGTTCTTCGTAGTTCATGTTACCTAATCCACCGTCGGCTGGAGGGCTACGACTCATCCAACCCGATAGATCAAAAATCTCATCATCTTCGTCATCGAATTCATCGTCGTGCATTCCTGCGAACATATGTGGTTGCATCTTAATTCCTCACGCGGTAATTTGGGCAAATAATAGGTAGCCCACGCCTGCAAACAGCATTGTATTTTGAATAACAGGGATTGGTTTATTGTATACTTTCTTAACAGTTCTCGCTGCGGTTCTTGCACCAGGGAAGTCAAGTCCAGCGTAAATCATACCTAGTGAAATAGCCACACCGAGACCTAGTTTTTCGCCTGTGCCGAGGAAACCTAAGTTATTGACACCGTGAACGCCAGCCATATGCGCGCCAACATTCTTACGAGAAGAAACAGGGTTTAGAAACTCTCTACCAGAAATGTTCTGCATGATTTCGTTACCGCCGAAATACGATGGCATAGAGCCATTACCAAGCCCACTTATCTGTCGGGCTATGACATTTTGTTGATTACGACTTGCTACCATTGTGTCACCCCATGCATTACCTTTCTTTAACGATTTTGTCCGCCACTAGTATTGTCACTTCTCTTAGAAACAGCGAATGCGGCCATTCCAAGTATAGCAAACGCACCTAAACTACCGATTACAAGCGCCTGTTCTTTACCACTATCTCCTGTAATTGGCGTTGCTTCTTTTAGCTGCGAAGTATAGAACGAGTCTGTTCTCTTTGCAGCAGACGAACCAAGCACTCTATCTCTACTAACTAGGTTCTTTGTATGTAGTAGTTCTCTTAAAGTAAACTTTGTATGCCACTTATTACCATCATTGTAGTATGATAAGAAACTTCTAGAAGCCTTTAGCTCTGGGTTGAATGGGTATCCTCTTCCTTTATCTAGCTGCCAACTCATAACTTCTTGTCCATTAACAATTTGAGGTGTGCTTTGAATCTTCATATCAGGTAACTGTGGTGAGGATAATTCTGGGGGTGCTACGCCTCCTGTGGTTTTTAGCGCCTTTAGGAAGTCTCCATAGACCTTTTGAGAGTCTTGTTCGTCGTTGATCGGGGCTTCAAACATTAACTCTGGTTTCGAGTTAGGCCACTTTGCTGCGATGAAAATCGCTTTTACTCTATTTCTAGCGGCAGTTGAGAACGACTTACCTAGTCTCTCGGAAGAGTTACCGCCTAAAACATAGTCTGGCCCCTTAGTTAGCAAGTGTGGGCTAGTGAGTGCTGCTTGTATAACTGCCAAATCTTCTGATAACTCCTTAGTTATCGAATCCCATCTAACCTTAGTAATATCACTAACTCTTCTATATCTACTACTATCGGTAGTCTTACTAGGTATCTTCTTGTTGATGTAAGCAATAATAACATTGTCTTGTCTATTTAGACACATTCTTTCTAATGCTTCTTCTACCCCTAATGGTAACAGGTAAAACTTTGAAAGGCTAACTGGGAAACAATTAACCATTTGTTGCGAAGCACCCCCGTAAAGAAGATGGTTAAGTTCCTTTGGTGGGTTACCAGCGAGAATTGAAGCCATTCTTAACTTAGAGTCATCAGATGCGAAGTTCAACAAGTTAGTTTGAGTCCAGGTCTTTTGTCCCTTAGAATGTCTACCTGCTTTGAATGCACCATACCACTTAGAGTTGGCTCTAAGATCTATGTCTGACCAAACCCAATCAGTTTCTATGATGTTTACAAAGAATCGAGAACTCTTATTACCAATCAACTTCCACTTTTCTGCCTTTTCATTTAATCCGGATGTCGCGTGATTAACATTTATCTTAGGGTCGAGGACGGGGTTATGATCGGGTCTTAACTCATCGACATAAGGATAGCTTTGCCTAACTACGGCCATAGCATCAGAAGCGTTTGACTTGATTCTAGCCACCACTCTTCCTCTACGATAAGGTGCGCCTGTGAGTGGGTTTACTTCTACTAAGTGTATCTCTGTTATACTTTCACTTACGGGCATGGCTGCTAAACGGTATCTTGCAGCATTACTCCAATAACCTAGCGGCCCACCCTGCCCAGCAATAGATTTCATATTGTAAATCAAATAAGGGGCGAGTAAAAGTCCACTAGAGTGAATATAGTCTCCCCCTGCTTTGACAAATCCGACCTTCTTCAATTGCTTTTCTAGGGTGTTTGTTGCCGTCGCCTTGTAGTGCTTACTCAAGTCGCTAGTAACGCCGCTAATATTCCAACCTGTAGGATTCGTTGATGAGTTGGCTATTGCGAGAGTCTTAGACAATATCCCTGCTTTGGCAACTTCTAATAGTTGCTCTGGCATCGGCGCCTCTAACTTAATCATTGATTGCATACTTAGTTGAACTATCTGGGCATTGTTAGCTTTTACTTTCTGTGTGCTTTCATCATATTTGATTAGGCCACTAACAATTAACATTATCTTTTCTCTACTTAGTTGTTGAGGAGGGCTTGGGTTCTTGTAGGCGTTTATGAGAGCTGCTACTTCTGTCGAACTATTGCTTCCACTCTTAAGCCCCTTAGACTTGCCTGTTGGAAAATAAAGGTGTTTTTTAATCATTGACTCGAACGGAGTCATACCGTAATGTGCCAAGAAAAAGTGTTCTGCCGAGTTAAACTTTTCATCGACTAACTTCTTAGCAGCATCACGACTAGTTAAGATACTTCTATTGGCAGCAAATAGTTCTACTATCTGTTGTCTAATGCCGTCTACGGGTAAAACGGGATAAGAGCCAACACCGTTTGCGCCACTATACTTGACAGTCATTGACAATCCCCTCATTGAGAGGGGAGTTGTTGGTTATACATAGGCATTTGGCCTTGCATTCCCATTTGTTGCGGTTGCATTCCCATCTGTTGTTGAGCAGGGGGCAATCCTAGAGACCCTCTAATCAGGCTGGAACCAAAGTTACCCAATGCCCCACCAAGTCCTCTTTGTGGAGGTTGTTGCATTCCCATTTGTTGATTATACATCTGTTGTTGCATCTGTTGTTGTTGCATCATCTGTTGTTGCTGCATGTTACCCATCATCTGTTGTTGTTGATGGCCGTTCATCAAGTTCATGGCTTGCATGTCTTGTTGATTAACTTCGGCCTGCATTTGTTGTAGTGGGACTACCTTACCAATTTGCAGGTCAAGGTTTTCTTGAGTAATAGAAGACCAGGGTGCGGCCTTCTCTACATTGACAGTTGCAGCAATAGCACCAGAATTAAACCACTCGTAAATTTCCTTACGGACTACAAGTGCAATAAGTGATGCGAACTCCTTCATAAAGTCTGGATAGTGAAGGAAGAAAAGGCTCACTTCGTTAGGGTGTGCCGCCATGAGATGATAAAACATCTGCACTTGATCTTCATTCTTCATCCCGTTAGTCATTTGATCTACTTGTTGCATAGCCATTCCAGTTAATCCTGACTGATTTGCAGCGTTAGCAAATAGATTCATTTGATCTTGAGATATGCCACTTCCGATGCCAGGTGGCGTTAGTGTAGCCGCGCTTCCATTATTGTTTCCAAAGAGTCCCATTGTTATTCCCCACTTACTTTGCCTTTTTATTACTGTTGCTTGCCCATCTGCTCGATGACCTGATGGTAGTTAGCCATATCCATGTTCTTTAAAACGGTTCCCGTAGGCGCTGTTGCCTGTAATACTCGGTTATCAAATACTATCATTGTGATATCATTCTCACCCGTTATAGGATTTTTATAGTGAACTATCGGTAGTCCATCCTTTTGTGCCTCGATAAATGCTGGAGTCCACTTAACGATAAGTGGGTGTTCCTCTTCTTTCGGGCCACGCTTGACTGGGACGAATGCGACACCCTTCTTCTTTAGTCTAGTAAAGAAGTTCGGGTCAGCCTCCGATTCTTCTAACTCTATCCACTCTAGTAACTTATGATATAACATAAGGTGTTGAGGGCAACAAGTCCCGTTTAATTGGCGACCCTTTCCTGGTAACACACCAGTCCATGCTCGGAATCTTCTAACCTGCATAGTTTGTGGGTCTCGGAAATACTGATCGAATAAGTCGCCGTAATCTGAGCCTGTGCAGTTAGAACCATCTACAACGCATTGATTTGCCTTAGTGTGCATATACTTACCACCAATCCAATACTTGCGGGGCGACCAGAATGGCCGCTTCATTGGCTTTAATGCTTTCAAAGCACGCTTAATGTTCTGCCGTCTTTGCTTTACTGGATTAGGATGATCGCTCAAGTTAAAATCTATTTGAACTGCCACATCATCATAACCGCCTTCTTTATACTGCGGCATTTGCTTCATTAATTCCAACATTCTTTCATCTTGATAACTCATATTTCAAACCCCTTTACTATTGCATTTTCTACATTCCAAGAGTATCTTGCGCTAATTGCGTCGATGCGGACAGGTATTCCGACCGCGTGTAACTTGTAAAGATCTTCTCTAAAAACATCGAATATCTTATGTCTGGCGATAAAGCCCTTTTCCCATAGTTCAAAAGATTCATCGTCCATCCACTCGTCTGCTTTATTGGCTAAGAGAAGAATGCGCTTCGGTGCGTATTTCTTTGCTCGCAGTCTTGCTCGCAGAGACAGCCCTCTTGGAATGGTATTTTGGGTAAAACTTTGCACAAGATACCCCAAAGCGGTCTGGTTAGAGATGTCTTTGCTATTGTTAAGGTGTCTATGATCCACAACTATTACCACCGTTCCTACTTTTCTTTCTATCATATCTCTTAACCATAAACTATGATACTCTATATGACCGCCTATATCTCTACTAACTACTGTTTTTTCTAAACCGTTTGACTTTATTCGCTTGGTTGTTGGTGCTGGCATCTTTGTTATACTTCTAACTAGCGATTTCTTGTGGTGATGGGTTCGATCGTCTTCTCCTAGCTCTCGAATCTCTCCTTTTGTTGTTAGTTGTTGGTCTAAAGTGGTTTTGCCTGTTTCAGTTGCCCCGTAAACTCCGACTTGTATAGGCACATATGTTCTTCCGTGTATTAGCAATTGCCAGAATCCATGAGCCATCACTATTTCTACTGAACCTGCCATTAATCATTACCCCATTATCCATCCTATGATTCCAGAATGTTCTGTAAACTTATATATGCAATAATCCGTTATTGCAGTTACGGTAATACCAGAGATTGTAGATACTGTTCCCCAGAAGTATGCTTTTAGTTTGAAATATCTATACTCCCATGTATTGCCAATATGCATTGTTTTCATCATTGACTCTTGCTGGTCATCTACTATGTCTTTAAAAATTAAGCCCATAAACTCCCCTCACGGTGGTATACCCTCGTCATACCCACACTTTTTACAATATCTATAAGATGTCATGGCGAAGTCCGCGCAGTTTGGGCACTTTAGGTAAGTGCTGCCAACAGGTGCCTCCATTTTTGACGACACGCTGACACTCTCCTCCTTTAGTGGTTGATGAACCACAAGTTAAGCTAACTTCTCTTGTAGTTCTGTAGTCCTCTCTCCTGTTATTCCTGGGGGTGAAAGATCCAGTCTGTTGTTTGTAGTTTCGGTTGGGATGTTTACCGTTGTTACTTCTGGTTGGGATATTGTCAGTTTCGGGCCGACTGGAATAGGCCCTATTCGAAAACGGTCAATACCGAGACGCTTTGCTATTTCTTCTAGGGTCTCATCGTGGGGAGTTGTTTGATTAACCATGCTAGCAGTTCGTTGCAGTTGTGCTAGTTGTTGTCTCAAAATAGCTGCTTCACTATTGTCGATGTGTCCATCGCTCATGGCGACATTCATCGTGTTCTGGTATTGAGCCATTTGACTTTCAAGTAGTGTTTCCATTTGGCGCTTTTCGATGTCAAATTTAATGACTGCCATCTTATTCTTCTGTTTGTTACGCATACGCTTTAGTTCTCTACGATGTCTAGAAGAGTCCTCAAACATTGTTCTATAGACAAAGTAAAGAGAAGCCTGTAGAGAGAATCCTAAGATACCGTAAAACAATGCGGCTTCATAAGCCTCTCCAAACTGACTCCACTCCCATTGAGCGTATAGCATGATAGCCAAAGAGAGGAAAATAGACTGAACCATGAAAGTTCCTAGAAGTCTAGTTTCCTGTTCTTTTTGCATCTGCGCCATGTCTTCACGGCTAAAGCTATCTCCTTGCAATTGATTGCTCGAATACATTAGATCAATCAACGGGTTACCTGGGGGTGGTATTGGCATTTATTTATTCCTCCTTATTTACTACATATAGGCGCGAACCTTTACTATTACAGAAGACCGCCGCGCCATGCGTATCCTCTACAATTAACATAAAACTAACGCCCGTATCATGCAGCACGCTAAGTGCTTCTTGGACTTTAATTTCAATAGTGGAATCCATCGTCGCCTATCTCCGCTAACTTCTTTGAAGTAATGATGTTGTCAATTCTTAGCACCATAGCCGCAGTCTCGGTTGCGGACTGAATTGCTTGGGATACTACCTTCATCGGCTCAATTACTCCGTCAGTGAGCATGTTAATAACACCGCCGTCGTAAACATTCACTCCAATAAAGTGACTTTCTGCCCCTCCTGCCGTGTGTGCTTGGCGTAGAGCAATCAATGTATCTAGTGGGTCTAGTCCAGAGTTTTCTGCAAGTGTTGCAGGGATAATCTCTAGGGCGTCAGCGAATGCTTCAACCGCCATTTGACTTCTACCACCAACAGTTCTAGCGAACTCCTTCAATGATAATGAAAGGTGCATAAAGGAACTTCCCCCTCCTGCAAGTGTCTTTCCTTGTTGAGCCAAAGTTACCACTCCGACTGCATCATCAAAGGCTCTACCAATTTCATCTACTGTATGTTGAGTAGGCGCTCTAAGTAGAACACTAACTGCCTCACTGTTAGGCGTGCCTGTTAGTTTGACTAGTGGTTCGTCATTAACCATGACTTCTTCTAGCAACTTACAAGCTCCCAGGTCTGTTTCGGCTAAGTCATCTATAGCTGAGATGATTCTAGCACCTGTAGCCTTACTAACTGCCTCAATGTCTGACTTAGCAACTCTTCTAGCGGCATATACTCCATGCTTAGTTAGATACTCGACAACAAGTCGATCAATGTCTCTTAGGCAAAGAACAACATTCGCGCCAGAGTTAATAATACCCTGTGCGATATTCTGCAACTGTGCCTTACGCTTTGAGATAAACTCTTCAACCGCATCATTGTTGTGAACCTGCACTTGTAGTTCCTTAGCAAACTCTGGCAAAGTAATGTCTACTTCGATCAAAGCAATTTTCGGGTCTTCTACCACATCGGGCATATTGTGATGCACCTTTGACTTGTCTAGAAGAAGTCCTGCGATAGCAACGGACTCGGAAACCTTTCCGCCAGGGCGCTTAATGATTGATATGTCGCTTAGTCTTGCTGACTCGGCCACATTGACACAAATGCCTGCGAGAAGGTCTTTGTCTGACTCTGCTGACTTTCCTGTCATGGCAGTCTTAGCGACTGTTAGCAGGTGTTCTTCACTATCTAGTGCGATATCCCCTAGTAGTTCTTCTGCTTTGTTACTGGCTAGTTTGAATCCCTTAACAATCATTGTCGGGTGAATCTTCTTTGACAAAAGCGCTTCTGCTTGCTTCATCAATTCGCCTGTAACAATGATCGAGGATGTTGTTCCGTCGTAACAAGTTTCTTCTTGAGTTCTTGCGACTTCAATAATCATATTAGCCGTTGGGTGAGTGATGTTCATTTGGCGAAGAATAGTTGCACCGTCGTTGGTTACCATAGATGTTCCATCTTGGTCTACTAGCATCTTATCCATACCCATTGGGCCTAGAGTGCTTCTAACATAGTTAGCAATTTCCTTTGCAGCAAAGATGTTTACTTGCTGGGCGCTTGCTGCTTGTTGTTCTTTGGCGTCAGTTACTTTTTGCGTCATCAAGCATCACCTTTCTTAGATTCAACACTTTCGATTGCTTCCTTGAGTCGCTTAAACAAGTCATATGAAAACTCGATCATCACAAATCCCTTTGGCTGGATGTTATTTGATAGGAACTCGTTAATCAGCATTAGCTGACCCACGGTTAGTTTCAATTCTACTTCTTGCTTATGCAATTCATCGTCTAAATCAATCGTCAATCCTGGAGTCTCTGGTTCTTCCATAAATATACGACTGTTTCGTCCAATACTTAAGGTTCTCCACCAGGATTAGACATCAGTTGCGTCATCCCAAGGATCATCTTGCTTGATGTCGTTGTAAATTTGATTGATGATATTTCTATAAGTCTGGGCGTTGTCAGTTGATTGAATCGTAACTGATGAAGTCCAAGTTGTTTTTGCGATGGCGGCTTTACCAGCGTTAAACGCCGTTGCATCTTTGTAAAGGTGAATATTGGCAAGTATAGTATAGGTGTTATTCGGCCCTTTGGTGTAAACCACTCGATCTACGACCACATAAGCAGCGCTATAAGTCACTCCTGTAGAGTTATCTGTCCAATCTAATTCTAATGCCATTATTTCACCATCACTTTTACTAATCCAGGTTCGCTTACTTTAGACGACATAAATGCTTTTTTGATGCTTGGTTGTTTAACGACTTCTACGATTTGAAATGTATTTCCACCGTTTACAACATGCCCTGCCTTATCTACCCCGACTCTATACCCGTTAATGGGCTTTACTGATTTTGCGATAACGATGCCGTGCGTAATAACCGTAGCCCAATCGTTTCTTTCGACTCTCTTTTGATAACCTTTGTTGGGGTTATAGTTATCAGAAGTTACATATGCTTCTTTGCCTTTATGAGTATACTTTTCTCGGCGTAAGAAACCATCTACAACATATTTGCCTTCCCATTCTTCGGGGTTGTTTAGAAGTATTTCTGGTGTCGCACCAACTATCCCTATAATGTTAGAACTACCTAATACTAACTCTCCATTAGAGTCTAGAGATACTACTAGACCAATTGGGTCGTCTTTGGGTGGTGTTGCCCACTTAAACATCATTCCTATATTCATGTAATCAACCTAAATTGTTGGCAAGAACGCCTCGAAGCCTGCGCCTAATTCCGTCAAGCCAGCGCCATGTCCGGTGGATTGGCTTGCAATGCTTACTCCAGACACGCTGGTGACTAACCAAACATCCGCTGTGATTGTATCATCGGCAGTTCTCCATCGTGTAGGGTCTTGGGTGATATGGACAATGGGGTTTGCATTAAGTAAAGCGGCTAGCCTACCATGATCTACTGCAACCATTGTAACAGAAATAACGCTAAATTGACCCAAAGATGCCCAATTCACATCCACCGCCGCAGCATGCCCCATAGTCATCCCGTCTCCTCCGGTTGAAGTAGCCACAGCAGTATGATCCCCTGCCGGCATGTTATTATCCCACATTCTACCGTGGTAAAGGATAACATCGTCGGCTGCTGGCTTAACTGTAATGTTATCAGTGGGAAGCCCAGTTAAGGCATGTAATGTTACGGTTATTTCTCTACCAACATAATTTGTCCCTATTGCGGGCATTTGGACATGTCTAATAATTTGTTGGGGGTTCGGCGAAGAATTGCTTGGGCTTACATTACAAATCATGATGATATGATCCGTGTCTGCAACTGTATAAGTATCGTCCCCAGTATCGGCGTCAGGAACAACAATAGTTACATTCTTCCTCATTCCCATACCGTGAGTTGTAACAGAAGAGTTAGTTCCCCCGTTTGTCATAATTGCTTCGGAGTTCACAGCGCCTCCATCGCTTAGTGCAAACTCTTCTACATTAGAACCACCGACACCAATAGTTTCAGTGGTTTTGATTATATTCGTGCTTCTAGCAAACGCACCGCCACCAGAGATAGTGATAGTTTTTGTAGTTCCAGTTCCGCTGGCGGTAACAGAACTTCCTACGAAGTTAAGTGTGTCTCCAAGATTACTTAGAGCGCTACCTTCTTCTTGAACAGTTATTCCACCGCTTATTGTTCCTGTGGCAGCGATGGTAACTTGATCTCCGCCAGCGTCAGTTGTTATTGCGATGTTTGAACCCGCAGCAAATGTTAGTGTATCGGTTGCACTATCGGCTACAACATTCGCTTGTCCTGAAACTGCTATCGTCGTGAATGCAAGGCTAGATGCAGCTAATGTGCTACCATCGGTGATTTGAATATCGTCACCATTGTCGTTAGTAAAGTATAGTTCAGTATTTGCAGAACCACTACCATTGTCTTTAACCCATAGTTGGCCGTATGTTGAGATATCTAAGGGTGCGGCTGATAGTGTTCCTAAAAGTAACGAACCACCTATAATTTGCACACCGTAGTTATTGTCAGCACCACTTACTTCGAATACACCACCAAAGGTAGATGTTGTTCCTTGATTAGAGGTTGCGAAACTTGCCTTACCGTATACACCTCTAGCAATCGAAGTTCCACTTGCGTCATTAGTTGTTGCATCATTAGTCCATGCTTCGAGGGCAGTTGCAGTGGAAGTTTTACCACTCGCGGTAGCCCCTACTTTCTTAACATATGATAGAGTGCCTGTATTAGTTTGGGTTGCGGTTCCAGCTAGCGTAGTATACAGTCTATTTGAATCGACAGTTCCACCATCGGCAATAGTGTATGTTCCTTTAGCATCTATCACCTTGCCCGTTGTCATAGCTCCAACGCCGCCAGAGTCTATGTTGAAAACAGTAGCGGTAGTGACATCATTAGCAGCTATGTTTATAACATTAGCAGTAGTATTATCTCCCGCTATCTCAATAGCATACTGATTTACTACATTGTGTCTAAGATACAGCGCTTTTTGTCCACTACTAGCGTCAGTTTGAACTGTTATACCACCTTGAGTCGCGATTGACTTATCATTCATAAGTCTCATAACTTCGCCTTGAGTAGCGTTGCCAGTTGTTGTATAGAATACCATATCGGCGGCATTTGCGCTTGCAGACCATGCCCCATTACATAATACCTCAATTCTTGCACCTACGGTAATTGTTGAAGAGCCATCCTCTGCTCCAGCAAACTCAATCACACCTAGTCTATGTCCAGTAGCCATTAGTGCGCCGTCGTCAGAAGAAAGCCGAATGCTTCCACCTTGAGTGGCACTACTAGCTGTTGTGTCATTAATTTTAATTCCACTGCCGTTAGCCTGTAAAGTTAATGTGGGGCTATCGAAAGTTATGCTAGACTCTGAGGTTACAGTTCCGTCTCCATCGTCGGTAAGTAGTTGATTTGCTGAACCGCTTACACCTACTGGGTGCAAGTCGCTTACAACCAAAGTTGCCCCTGATCGATCAAGCCCTGTTGTTGCTACTGTTCCCGCTATGGTGTCTAAAAGGTCTGAAAGTGTTTCTCTTGACGCCGCACTACTTGACCCTGTATCTAAGAAAACAAACTCGTCGGCTTCTGCCATGACAGCATCACTAGATTCACTTAAGTCTACATTTAGAGTGCTACCGCTTTTATCTAAAAGCGTTCCAGCAGTTACTTGCCCTGCCGAAGAAAACTGTGCGAATGCAAGTGAGTGGGTGCCTACCGTATCGGCACCAGCATTACTTGTGCAAACATAACCAATGTCAGCGTTTGCTGTTCCTTCTTCAACGAAGGTGAAAAATCCTGCTGCGGTATCTGACGCCGCTAAATCTGTTGCTCTAGTCCAGCTACCGCCATCGACACATAAGTAAATACCATTTTGCGAAGCCGTGCTTTGGTTTTTAACCAATACTCTGTTTCCATCGACGACAGATACTCCGTCAATAGTTTGCTGGTTGCTTAGGGTTATGTTTCCAGTAGTCGCTACTCTAACGCTATCTTTTACATCTAGTCCTGATGCTACACTATCTACATAGGCTTTTACTGATTGTTGGGTTGGAACATGGGTATTAGAGTCAGACGCCATGTTGTCTTCATCTATTGTAGCAAAGTTAGCGATAGGTAAAACGCCTGTCACTTCGGCGGTAAGATCTACACCACCTGCTTTGATAGTAACCGCACCGCTACTTACAGCAAAGTTATCGGAACTAAAACTCGCTATACCTTTGTTGGAAGTGGTTGCGTCTTCCCCACTAATGGTTACATTCCCTGTTGCACCAGAGACATCTATGCCTTCTCCTGCAACTGCGGTTGCCACATAGTCACCTGTTGTTTCGGTTCCTAGTATAACACCACCGTTTTTGATAGTTACAGCACCGCTACTTACTGCGAAGTTATCGGAACTAAAACTCGCTTTTCCTTTTGCAGAAGTGGTAGCATCGTCAATTGTGACTGCAATAAGCGTATCAGAAGTTTCAGTTATGCCAAACTCCGAGCCGAAGTTAAGCGTAACAATATCTGCACCGCCAACTTGTGAACCTGCGGACTGAACCGTAGTCATTGACCCAGAGCCACCGCTACCAGAGCCAGATATAGTTAAAGTGCTACCAGTTAAACTCAACGATATGTTGGATCCCTTTTTCAGCGTAACGACTTTACCATCATTGGTGCCGTTACCATCGGTGTCTACTAAGAAACCGACTCCTGCTGAAAATCCCATCTAGTTAGCCCCCTTAGAGAGCCAACCAACATAGGGACTCGTCGCCGTCTACAGACTGGAAGTAGATATTGGCCGCGTCTGTTATTTCTATAAATACCGAAGAGCCAGCCTCCAAAACAAAGCCTACCGCATCTGCGGTTGTTCCACTAGTTTCTGCTAGAATATGTTGAGTTCCAAGATATATCAAGCCATTATTTGATGCTAGGGCTTTGAGTAAAAACCCTCTACTTGCATATATGTTGGGTGTAAAGTCAGAAGCAGTCATTCCTAAAGCTGACCTTTTTGCATCAGTTAGATTGCTATACTGTGCTTTTACCAAGTCGCTTAGGTTTGTCACGGTAGCGGTAACAGTTACTACTGGGTGCAAAGGTGAAGAAAAAGCGGGTCTTCCAGAGTCGGCGACCAACATCGCTACGCCTTCTTGATTGTCTACCCCGCCAACTTGATGCTTTCGATTACTTCCTGGGTTTAGCGTTACTTCATTACTCCCGCTCATAACCTATGCGAGATAGAGCGTAGTCTTTAGGGTTGCGATGGATTCCCTTATTACCTGGAGGAATTAACAACCTAATATGAAGCGTATAACACGCACTGAGATAGCAGCAAAATACGGCCCATGTATTTCTTGTGGAAGAGGCACTAGAAGCCATGTTTTAGAAGAATCCGAGTGGGAAGAATATGAAGAAGAGGTCATTGTTGGTCGATCTGATGACATGGCTGGTAAGCAGTGGGAAGAAGTCGATACCATAACAAAGTTCGATCGCGTCAAAGACGATATCGTGATGTGCCACAAGTGCTGGATGAATAAGGTAGAAAGTTATACTAGAGTTATAGATTCCAATTACCAAAAGTGGGTCGATGGAGGCGTGACTTCTATTCGCCCCATTATGAAAGTCTTACAAGGTGTTCGCTACTTGAATATTGAAAGAGAACTCTCTAATGATACTAATACTAAACTAAACTCTCTTAGATCTATATCTAAGGGTCTACTATCTAGTAAAGGTGGTGAAGAAGAGTGAGTAATGAACAGGTTCTCGCCATGATTGATTCTTTCATAGTTGATTTGAAAGAAGCTGGCGTCACCGATGTTGTCGTGGCGGCTGGAAACGATGATGGCTTCTTTGGGGTAAAATACTCTGGTGATTATAGAGGCATCTCATACCTTGCTATGAGTTCTCTAATGAATATCATGTTTGACTCTATGCAAGAAATCGCTTTGGAGATGAAGGAAGATGGACGAGAGAATAGTAGGTAAAGAGTGGAACGCAAAGAAGCGTTGCCCGATTTGCATTGATATCGGCGAAAAGAAAATCCCTTTAGAGGGAGAGATAATGGCTCATCCTCAATCGGGTGAAGTTCTAAAGTGCCCTATTTGTGATCACGCCGAAACTCGCATGTTTCACGAAATAGGCGGAGTCGAAGGTGAGAGAACCTCTACTAGAGGAGACACTCAAGCATGGACTCACATTATCAAAGTGCAGTGTATGAGTTGCGACTGGTCGCATGTAGTTGCGAACAATGTATGCTTGGGAGACCCCTGGGATGATGTGATGGGCTTTAGCCGTCACTTTGACCAGAGTGAACAACAAGCCCACGCTATCACCTGGACTAATGAGCAAGCGGTTGGTCTTCGCGGCGCCAAGCAGAAGTATAACAAGCAAGATAAGTTATACGAACGAAATCATCGACAACATAGAGAGATACATACAGAATCGTCACTTGAAGGCAGTAAGATGGAGTGGAAACCTACGAAAGAGGAACAGAAGCTACCCAAGTTTGCTAAGAAGCCTAAGGATAACCTATAAGTATGGGCGGAAATAGTCTATAGGTTAAGGGCAAGTCCCGTGGAAGTGTAAAAAATGCGCGAAGTTAAAGAAACAGAAGTGAAGATTGAGATTGAAGTTCAAGGAAAGAAGGTTATGCTATCACAGCAAATCAGTAACCATGATCTAGAAGACGGCCTAGTCGCTCTAGTCAATACTGCTCTACTTCTTGAGTCTAACCTCAACGAGTGATTATCTCTTACGATAATATACGATAGCGCTAGCTATCGTTACCGCTAGAATGATGTTTTTAGGCGTAGCCAATTTGCTGACTAGTGATTCCATCTTATCCAATGAAGGATTACCAAATAGCCCAGGTTGAGCATCTCTACCTGCGGGGCCGCCACCGTTTCGTCTCTTAGAAAGTGGCGCACCAACTTTACCATAGGCATCGTCTAAAGCCATACGATTTATGTCTACAAAATCGTTATTGAGATTTTGATTTTCCCACTGCAAACCTACATGGTTGCGTGTTCTACGCTTCATCATGTCTATGTGATTGCTCAATAGTAAGCCGCCCCTTCAAAATCTTCGGGGACGATTCCTTGCATGTTGTAAGTATCACTTGCACTTGCAGCAATACTCATTCTAGAGTTTCTTTCAAACACACCGCTAATTCCATACTCGGATGGTAGGCTATCGTCACCATATTGACCTTGATTGACTCTGCGCTTGATCGAGGAAGGAATACCATGTAGCGCAATTGGTATAGGCATCGAAGTTTCTCCTTCGTCGCCTCTCATCATTCCTGTATTATGGGATGAAGAAGTGGTAGTTGATGTGGAGGTTGTTCCTGCGGCTTGTCCAGGTGTAGGCATCTTCATCATCTTTTGATGACGAGCGAATGGGCCAGCACCGAAGCCGTAAAGCCCATGCTTGTGATTCCAGAAACCATCTTCTGGGGACTTGATTGCTCTAAAAGTTTCAAATGCGATGTAAAGCGCTGTTGTTCCATATAGCACACTTTGTATCGGGTGCGCTCTCCAAAACTGCTTTAGTTGTCCCATTGTATCACTTCAAATCAAGAGTAGACCAGTGATACCGAGAGCGTTCTTTTGCTTGTTTGATAGTTTTGTTCCAGAGATTGCTTCAACTGCAAACCCGCCAACATACTTACACCAGAGGAAACTAATTCCTGCAAGAACGATAACTCCACCGCCAACCATTCCGACTATTGCTGCATCACTTGCCGCACCAATGCCGTTAATGTTTTGCTCAGGTTTCACAATCATAGGTTTTACTTTCTCGACAAATATATCGTGTGCGTTTGGAAGGATGTTCATGCCAATGCCAAAGAACCCTGGTTCTAAACCTTTTCTACTAATACGATTGTAATAGTTAGGGCCACCTGTGTTACTGTGGTAAGTATAGTTGTTCGGGGTTGGGCTTGGGCCAAATACATTTAATTGCATATTATCACTCCATTATTGTTGATCTTACTACATCAGTTACGGCGCCTAAAGATGCGCCTATGACACTTCCGACTAGTCCTACTTTAATAACACCTACGGGTTCTGTAGGATTATTTCTAAGAGACCAAACTGTGCCAGCACCGAAGCCACCCGTAGTTCCTAAGATAGTTGCACTAAGCCCTCTACCGCCCTGTTGATAGTTCGTAACTATCATGCCCGCTACTTGAGTAAGTAGTCCAGCACCTAGTCCAGCCACACCTGCAATTTTGAATGCGTTTCCATCCATAGCGCTTTGTTTAGCAAATGAATAAAGAAGCGAGCCAGCAAATCCTACCCCTGTTCCGACTGCGCCATAGACTTTAGCGTCCCAGGCAACATCTGCGGTATTTCGGAGTATGCTCATTCAATCACCTAGTAGTTTAGTTTGTGAACTCCACTTAGGCCATTGAATACCGAGTGATTACTTCCTGCGAGTCCTACAGGTAGACCTTCACCTTCAGAAGTAAATGTCATATCATTCTTTTGATTATAGGTAACTGGCTTTACCTTATTCCAGTTAGGTTGATGTGGTTTGTAACTAGGGTCGTCAATGAATGCAGATGTGCTTGCCTTTCTATCGTAGCGATTGTTAGGGGTGTGGGTTGCGGGCTGAATCATGTCCTGTGGGCCAGTGCTTCCACCAGTATATCCTAGGTTTCTTAGAGAGTCGTCACTTGGTTGCGTTGGCATGATTGCTGCGAGTGGTCGATCGAACTTAGCTGTTCTAATGCCCATAGCAATTGCTCTGCCGCCCAAGTGCATAAGCACTGGAACTGCAAACACTGCAATAAGTGGATTTTTGCTCGCAAACTTTAGTATCGGATTTTTATATGCCATCTTATTCACCCCTCGTAAGTTATCTTTCGCTTTCTTCTAACTATTACTTTCTTAACTACCATGTCTGGGCTAGTATCTGCAAATGTTGCGACAGTTCCATAACATTGTGTTATTGAGTCGTTTGCCGTTGGCTGGGCGAATGTTCTAACGCTTAGTCCATTCTTTAGACCAGGCTTTACTACCAAACTATAGGTGTTATAGTCAGTCAAAGCCCCTGCGCCGTTTAAAGTGTATTTAACCTCGGTTATTTCGCCTGGGAAGTAAATAGTATCTCCATCTCTAATGAATACTCTATCTCCTACTAAGAATCCCTTTCCTCCGCGTGACGCGTCTAGATTTGGTGCAGCAAAGTTAGTTAGGGCAACATTGTCTGCACCACCGGTGGTGCCTTGATTACCAATAATTATTGTGCTAGTCGATGGCTTATCAATAGTTCCTGGGAAGCCTGTTGCTGCGCTGACAGAAATAGGTATTTGTGATAAAGCGGAGACAGGGCCTACTTCTGTTTCCAATAGTTCTACACCGTTATGCGATTGAACCCCTCTTAGTGAAGCGGGGTGTATTGTTTCGGGCGCTCTTCTAAAAACTGGTTTTCCTGCGAGTCCTGCGTAAAGGTTTCCTTCTGCTAGAACTGCGCCCTGGGTGTCAAAGACTGCTTGGTTGATTACATTATCAACAATATATCCGCCACCAGCACCAATGGGGTTTGCTATTGCAGAGGCAAGAAGATCTAAACCTGCGGTTGCTAAACCAGAGTGGCTGAAAGAGCCACCTGCCATATGTAGAGGTTGGATTGCTGTAGGTAAGCCCGCTCTTCCTTTAAGGCTCAAGTCAAAACCTAAAGCGTTTTTGTTAGGTCTAAGTGGGTTACTAATTCTAAACTTGATACCTTTATTGTAAGTCGATGGGTTTGTTTGAGGATTCCAAACTACAGGGAAGCCTTTGCCGTTTGACCCGTCTGTTTCGATGTAAAACTGCCCTTCTGCGTTGTTAGTTCTTTGATCGTAAAGTAACTCTGCGTGGGTTTCACCATCTTGGGAGTTTCTATAGTTATCTAGTTCAAGGTAAATATTTGCATAAGGATTATCTGTTATTACTTTAATATAAAGCAATTCCCCTTTCTCTTTCTCATCTAATACTTCTAGCACTTCACCAGGGCTTATCACAAGTGGGCCAAACTCGCTTGTGATATAACGCTCATCAACCTTAACCTGTTTATCAACGGCTCTTTTTGTCGAGGGATCGAAAACAGTTTTGCCAACGAAGCCTGGTGCATTTACGATAGAGGGTTCTTCGTATTCTACCATTTTGCCTCACCACATCTTTATCTTCTTTCGCTTATCCTCAATACGGACTGGTGTCTGCAAGAGAACTCGCGGTCGGAAGACCCGATGTAGGCAAGATTCTAAAGGTTAGACGGCCGTTTGATTTGCGCTTCCACTCATCTAGTTCCGACTTGCTAACTTCTTCGATTGCATACTTCCAGCCAACTAGTCTAATGCGGCCATCAAGAATGTATTCGTCGGAGTCGTTTACTAGGCGGAACTGTGGTAGAGAACTGCTACCTGTTTCTAGGTAAAGTGATCTAGACCAGTTTGGTGCTTCCACTGGGGACATTTGTCCGTCAATGAAACCAGACATACCCTCGATTTTACCATCTGCATTAGATGTTTGGGCATTCGGGCCAGAGTGTCCTTCTGGGGCTTCATCTAGGAAACCGTGTGGGATACCACTAGGCGTCTTTATGTATAATTTAGGAGAAACTGTTCCGATTCTCTCTAGATTACTTCCACCGCTTTCACCAGTAAATCCAATAGGTGTTCCACCTGCTTGTGGTGCGGTATCGCTAACTGAATGCCACTCACCAGTTGCCTTATCCATAAACTTAGGTTGGTTAGGAATGGTTGGGCATAGTTGGTAAAGGTGTGTCTTGTAAGGTTGTAGGTCTTCAAAGGTCAAGTATCCAGAGTCGTAGTCTGGCTTGAGGATGTTACCATAGTAAGTTGTGGTTGCAGCAGAGTCAGGGATATCGAAGTATGCCTGGATAGATTGGTGTCCGTATTGGTTCAATGCGACACCATCTGTTCCTGCTAAGTCTGTGCCATCGTGACTCATTGTTAGAGAGTCTGTGAACCACAAATCAATAGAGATTGGTTCTACTGCTCTAACTAAGCACATACGGTCTCGGCTCACTCTTACTAAGTGTCCTGCCTTAAGTGCTACTTTTTCTGTATCATATGAACTAAAATCAGTATGTGATAATCGTCCAAATGCATTTCCGCTTCTATATCCTTGGTTGTTATTTGCCATCTTGTCTCACCTTTTTTGTGTTTTATGGGTGTTCCTCAGTCATCATGCTTGAGCAGCTGCGATCGAAGGCACGGCAGCAGTAATAGCTCCCATAGCCTCTCCAGTTACTCCGTCGAAAACAGTAATCATGCCATTATTATTGTATGTTTGATGACCGCTAATCGCCTTTGTTAAATCTTGTAGGAATGCTTTTTGGCCGTTAGCGGCACAAGTAAGTGTTACCTTGTCTGTAACATTGTCTGCATCAGCGGCAGCGTTTGCACCAGCCGCGAATGCGTTCTTTCTAGGTTTGAAGTATAATACTAAGTTAGTCTCTGAGCTAGCATCTACGCCCGCACCTAAGAAACTACTTACTGGAAATAAGTGAGATCCCGCTGTTGCGTCGTCGTCGTCTGCTAGTGATGTTGCTGTTCTAAAATATAGGTATTGTTCTGCCATCTTTGTTCACCATTTTTGTTTGTTATGGGTGTAGTGCCGTATCGCACTATGGCTAGGCGAAGTAACAGCCACATATAATGCCTTTGTTTGCAACGATCCGCCTAAGTTACTAAAATAAAAAAAGCCCCCCACGAGGCCGAAGCCAAGTGAGGGGCGGCGTTACGGTCTGCAAACTTGCGTTTACTATCCGTGTGTTTTGTAGAGTGCATCCGAAGCAACCGAAGTTGCTAAGGCTTCTCTTAGTTCTGCAACCTGATTAATTGCTTAATCAAAGAACGCGTGCTAGCGAAGTAACGCTAACAAGCCAAGCAGCATCGCCAATTGCAGTGCAAAGGGCATGGTGTGTGCTTGAGACTACGCCTTTAGAACCAGCAGTCAATCCAGAAACATCGTTAGCAACGATAGCAGTTCCGGCACCGAAGTCAGCGTCAGTTAGCAAACCAGCAAGACTGAAAGTCTGTGCTGGAAGTTGGCTATCGAAAGATGTCTTCATTACTGAAGAAACCAAGTCCGAAGAAAGGAAAGTTTCTCCTGCACCGACATTTTCGCCAGCAGTTGTTCCTGTTGCATCTGTAAACAAGTCATCGACAGTTCCTGCTGCTTGGGTGTTTGCATCTGCTGGAACAGCGATTTGCATAGCACCTACGCTTAGAATTGCTTCGATAGCTAGTCCACGGTTACCTGATGCGGTTACATCACGACGGTTACCCGCTACTGGGATAGCCGTATGATCTCTTAGCACGCCGTTTTCAACTTGGTGTGTTGGGACGGTTGCCGCAGTGTAACCTGTAGTTAGATCTGTTTCCAGAGCGACTACATAGTCAGGTTTGTTCATAGCATCGAATCTGTCTTGTGCGATTGACAAGATAGTTGCTGCGTGTGTTGCAGTAAAGGACGCTGGATCTGTGTCAAGACACAAAACATTCGTTCTTACTAATTGCATATTTGCCCCGTATGGGACATCTAATCCTCCTAGTGATACCATAATAGATTCCTCCATTGGTTTACTGTATTCCCAAAAGGGGAATCAGCTCAACTCTCCGATGGTCTGGTATTGTTGGATAAGTTCGTGATGTTGTCCAACGACAGCACCGATGACTCGCCACTTTTCAGATCCAGCGATTGTTGAGTTACCGAATGAAGCAGCTCCTCCGACAACACGGTGGTTGCAGACGATGTTCTTTTCTGGTTCAACAACGATTGGTGATTCATACCAAACGAAAGGCTCTTCTAGCACTTCAAAGATCTGTTGATCTATGACAGGTGTTTCGATACCGCTGATATGCCACTGGTGTTCAGTGATCAAAAGTGGTGTAACAGGATACTGAATACCCATGATCAAGTAGAAAAATTCCTCCAGACTCTTAAAGTTAAGAGTCTTAGAAGACCAGCCGAAGCTGTCCACTGCTACACTTGTTACATCGCCAGCGCTTCCCGATGAAGGGATAAGCCACTGTCCGTAAGTTCCTAGGATAGAGAATTGGTCTGCACGCAGAATTCCCTTTCCGTAGTCACCCTTAGGCCAGGTGCCTTGGTTGCCCTTTCCCCAATGTGGGAAGTTGCTGGCAACTTTTTGTTCAATAAGGGACAGATAATTCTTGATCTGTCCAGTCGGTCTATCGTAATATGGTCGTAGTTCCATCTTTTTTCACTCCTTGTGTTTGTTTGCCTTTTCGTCCTTCGCTTTTGTTTCTCTGTTGCCGCTTGGGGGTTATTAGCAATCTACCCCATATAGCACCCCTATATGAAGAAGCGTGTAACAATGGTAGTCAATGGTATACAATGTAAACCAATGGAATACAATATGTTTATGACTCCAAAGAAAGTCGTTATAGTTAGATGGCTAGTAAGCAAGTGAGTATTCGCTTCAACGAAGATGAATACGAAGAGATTGTAAAGGAGGCTAACCGTCTAAAGATAACTATCTCTGCTTACTTACGCTCGTGCGTGTTAATGAGAATAACAGGAGATCTAGTCGAAAGAGAGATTGCTGACGCAGAGTTTGCTCGCCGTAACATCGCTTTGAAGAAGTTACAGAATCAATTCTAATTACTATACTCCCTATAGGACATACTATAGGACTTGTTGGTAATGATAACATTTGAAACATAACTAATCGTTACACTAAGTTATCAAAATAAAAAATAGCCCCCACCAGGAGACTCCGAAGAGTCCCCCGATGAGGGCCAGGTGTTCCCACTAGAAACTTTCCTAAGGTTTCAAGCGGCGTGTTGTGGTATCGGTCTAGAGTAACTAGGTATTACTCAGGCGATATCCTATGCTCAGGCATTCGGTTTAGTCTCAAAAGACATTGACAGAAGGTGCGCTGGAGTAACCAAAGAGTTCTCCAGATGGTGCATCTTCTTCATCGCTGTGTTCTGATCCCAAGTATCCGAGGTATCCGCCGTAGCCGTTCATGTAGCTTCCACCGTATCCGAAGAGGGCGGAGTCGTCTACTGTAACTGCTGCGGAAGCACTGCTGTTAGCGATCATACCTGGAAGGTGTCCAGATTGGCGCATAGCGTTACCCAAGAACATTACTAGTGCAATAGAGTTAGCCATGATTGCTTCGTTGCGGCCAAGAAGACCGAAACTCATCATTCCATAGCTTAGTCCAGCGGTCAATAGACCACCAAGAGCTGCACGACCGTATGCGTTACCCATGACAGTTCCCAAGACTGGGACTCTAGCAAGCATAGAACCAAGGTTGGTCTTTGCTGCAACATACATGGACATAGCAGGTAGAGCAAGTCCGAGTGCGGTAACTGCAAGAGTTCTTCCAACTAGATGTTGCTTAACGAAGTTCTTGAATCCCTTAACGGAGGACTTGCCTCTCTTCATACCGAAAAGACTTGCACGGGAACGGCGACGAGCAGTTCCTCTGCGCTTAACAGTTCGGCGCTTTGCGGTGAGTCGGCGTGCTGGACGGCGACGAGCGGTGCGGCGGCGAGTTGTGCGGCGGCGCTTTGCAGGTGACTTGCGGCGACGAGTAGTCTTTCTGCGACGAACAGGTGACTTACGGCGTGTAGTCTTTCTGCGCTTTACAGGTGACTTACGGCGTGTCGTCTTACGGCGACGAGTTGTGCGGCGTCTCTTAGGAGCTGCACGCTTAACGGCCTTTCTGCGACGAGTTGTCTTTCTTCGCTTAGGTGCCGCACGGCGCTTTGTAGTCTTGCGTCTACGGGTGGTCGTTCTACGACGAGCTGGGCTTCGTCGGCTAGCTGTCGTCTTACGACGAGCAGTAGTCTTTCTGCGTCTGGTTGTGGTTTTTCTTGTTGCCATCTTTTTTCCTCCTTTAGAGTTAGAGCGACGAGCCTTACTTGTTCGTCTTGATGTAGACTTACGAGTTCGACTCGTAGCCTTTCTGGACTTTGCTTTTCGGCGTGGGTTCAGAATAATAACTTCCTGTAGTGGCATGGCGCTCACCTAATCCCAACGACGGTCTACATATAAGGTAGTCGTTGGCATATAGGGCCTTATATGATACCTATAGATTTGATATGTTACGCTAACAAGAATCAAATAGCCGCTACTAGTGGGGTAAGTTAATGGCGCGCAGGAAACCCTCTGAGGATAGAGTGCGTCGGGTTCCAGTGTCAGTTACTTTAGACCGTGAGTTATACGAGTTTTTGGAAAACATGATTGATAGAAAGATGTTTAAAGATCGATCCCATGTGATCAATGCTGCAATAGACTATCTAAGATGGACTATTGAAAACAAACCTATGGAGTATTTCGGGCCTCGTAAAGTAAGCAATAGTCCGCCAACTCCTCCGCCAGCGACGAATAGAGATCCACGCTACCCTCGTTAAGATACAAAGTTATAGATGGTGTATCAAATAACTCTAGACTAACTAAAGATAGTCTATGTGTTGAATACTCTAAATCTATTATACTCACTATACCATATTCATCTAGTAGGTTTTGTAATCCTTCTAGCATTGGGAGATCAGAAGAAAACGGTAGGTGTCCAATAACTATGTCGTTATCTTTTAACAACTCGTCATCGGCTCTAAACGATCTTAGATTGAGATGTAACTTGTGAGACTTTAATTCATTATAAAAACGCTTGACGGTTGGGTCTTTTCTACCCTCGGCCGTTTCTATATTGAGGATATCTTTGTGCTTGTCACCGTAAAGCATGACGGTCATGGGGTCGTCGTTCATCATCAAATCTTGTAGTAAATGAGAAAACTCAAGTGCGCCTAACTCATCTTTAGGCGGCTTCGTGAAGGGAACAGTTACGACTACCATCTAGACAGGCTGAGTCGTCTCACACTCTTAGGCTTATTGATTGGCACAGGTTTGTGCTTTTTCCAACTCCCACCACCCGTAGTAAAGTAAAACCAATACTTGTTCATTGAGTCATTGAAGAAGTCTTGTTGATTAATGAAGTGTTCCAAGTTCCTAGACTTCAAGTAATCCTTTCTATCTTCTATTCTGAAAATAAACTTGTTGTCACTTTGAGACCAGCATGTTTCATTGAGTAGTTGTATTCTTTGAGTCATCGCAATACCTGTTATTCCCATACCCGCACCAATAGTCCATATCATTTCTACGGCTCTAGAGCTCCCCTTTTTTACAAACAACTGTAATTCATCAATAGCGATAACTCTACGAATTCTCTTGAATCCTGGTTTCTTTTGTAGTGCGAAGATTAAATCTATAACTCTATCTAGTCCTTCTATTCTTTTAACAGGGTCGCCAGGCGGTCTGTATACAATTCTTTGTTGCTTGAGCAAAAGTTGTTCATAAACTTGCATGGGTGTGTAGCATATCTTTCCTAACTTAGTGAAAGCGTCGTCATGTTTAGGGTCTATAAATATAGTATGCGTAGACATAGCGCCTAATCTTTCTAAGACTCTAGCAACGAAAGTTGTCTTCCCACTACGAGTCATTCCAATAACTGCGGTGTGCCTCTCACGGACAGACTCTAAAATGCTACGCTCTAGCGTCATCAAAACTACCTTATTTTCCTTGAGTCTAAAAGTCTCTTGGTTGTTCTCCGACTAAACTCTTGACTGCTCTACGGATAAAACTGGATCTAGATTCGAACTCTCTCACTTCGTCAATTTTATCTAAAAGCGCTTTTGGTAACGAGACGGTGATTATTTTTGTCTGTGAATATGGTTTGGTGCTTGACATAAATTAACGGTAGAGGTGGCGCCTTATTATCTTTATTAAGCCGTGAACATCGAGGCGAATGGATCTTCTTCCTCGCTCATCGCTTTACCGTGTCGCCATGCTGGATTCGGGCGCGGGCCGAATGGTATTGAGGGGTTAGGTCTGTCCTCGACGGTCTTGTCTTCGACTCCCTTCCAAATTTTCTTTATCATGGGGTGCCAAGGGACTCTCGTCCCCTTTGCCGCACGCGCTTTCTTGCGGGCTTGTGTTAGCAAAACTTCTTTTCCTTTATCGGAACGGATTAACTTTTTGACTACTTCGGCGGGTAAGCAAAGTCTTGGTGTGCCGTCTGCAACTTGTGTATCTTCCGCACCGCACTTCTTGGAGTAGTCTACTTCTCCTTTGTTGTTTACTTTAATAGATCTCCAATCTTGGGTTGTCCAAGCATACGAGTTGTAACCTGGTGCTTTGGGGTTCATCTTAGATTCCCACTTCTGTGACTTTCTATCTAGAGTTTCAATCAAGTCTTGTGGGCTTCCTCCACTTTGCTGATAGATTGAAAGCAATATTAGGATGGCATCTGCGGTCTCTCCTTTGACTCCATCTTTGCCTGCCTCTTTGTAGGCGCTACCGCTAGCACCTGTGGCAATCAACGCTTCTTCTGCTAACTCTCCAGACTCTTCCATTAGTTTGACTAGTCTTTGTAGTAGCGTCTTCTTCTCTCTCTCACTCAAACGATAAACTCTAGAGACCACATCGTCCATGCTAGGGTTCATTCTTGTATTAGTTACGGCCATAACGCCTTCGATGTTAAACCGCTTTTTGTAATCATTAAAGGACTCACGGAGACTTGGCTTACCCCAAAGTATCCATCGTGACAATGCCCCTGCGGTTGTTGGGTCGTTCCAGTTCTCACCCATTCCACCATGTCTAGCGAGATAGTTATCTTTGCGACTTGGATCTTTATGTTGGGTATAATCGCTCATTCCTCTTGCCCCAAAGTGGGTAGTTTTTGTTCTACCGTTGGGCTTTGTAAACACCGCCATGAGTTTCTTTTCTGGATTGGTGCTTTCTTGGATTCTTACTGTTAGTTTGGGTGGGTTTGCTCTATTTGACTGAGACCCCTCACCTGTGTTAATGTTGGAGTCAATTGCTATGATGACATCTCCGCCCTCTGTTTCGTAGATGGATCCTCGCGCGTCAGCTGTAGTCTTTCCGCTTCTCACTCTCTCCTTAAATTGCTCAAATGACTCTGATGGATTTCCTCTCAACAACTCTGGTGGGGCTACGGGGACATCGCCTGGGAAGAATGGATCACGACTACCGCTTGCATACATGTGGGCGTTGTAGTAAGGATTCGGATTGTTTCTTGGTAAGTCGTCAAGTATCTCTAAAGCGATATCATCATACTTACCTATTACACTAACTATTCTCTTATCGAAGGTCATCTTCTTACTATCTCTAATATGGCTAGGGATAATGCTAGATCTCTTTCTTGCTTCTTGGGGAGACATTTGTCCTCTTCGCATCAAGGTTTGATAAATTAATTTCGGGTCGGCTTTTGGTTCTAGGTATACTTTGTAAGCGCTTGGGTATAACTCTGTTAATCGGTTTACACCACTTAGCGAGGCATCCATTATCAAATAGTCTGCGCCTTTGAAATCCTCAAATCTTCGGCCATAAAAGTTGCCGTTCTTTTGTCTAACCGATTCAGCAAACTCGCCTTTAGCTTCCATCTCTTTGAACTCTTTCTCGGAGACAAACACCTTTTCGCCCGCTTTGTCACTCTTACGCTTTTGACGGGTAGTATAGGTTGGGACGGTTCTACTGCTAGGCAACCCTTGTAGTAGATTGCGAATAGTCGTAGACTTTCCAGCGCCACTAGGCCCAGCGATTAGAATCAGTTGCGACTTACCTCTAGGGTTTGTAGCAACAATGTTAGCGACCTCTAGGTTTTCGTTTGCGACATTTAATCCGTATTCATTTAGAGTTCTAATGACTTCTTCGTATGCTTCCATCGCAGCAAGGCTAGAATCTTCGGGAACTGGGTGGCCCTTTGCGGGAACGAATATCTGCATACCGCCTTTGGTTAGTGATAGCGACACCTTGACTGCCGTGCCTCCTGCGGGTATAATCATAAACAATATTCCTTTTTCTGTTTCGTAAACGCCCCCTGTTTCATAAGGTGCAAACTTCTCTAGGGCCTCTTTTACAATATCCACCATTAGCAAATCCTCTTTTGCTATAGATGCGGAGAACTCAGTCTTGCGAACAAAGGGTGTCGGGTTTAGTCTTGCACCTCGAAAGCCGCCTGGGATTTGTAATCCCAAAACCTCTCTATCATTACGGTTGAAGTTGCTTTGATACCCAACCAAAAACTCGTCAATGGCTCTTAGCGCTCTATCCTTAGCACGAAGGTAAACATCGTGTCGTGCCTGTTCTATAGACATAAGGCCGTTCTCTACAGACTTCATTATTTGAACAGCGTCGATCGAGAGTTGTGAGAGTATTAGCAACGGATAGAAGTCTCCGCTAAGTGTTTTTGCTTCTTCGGTATATGACCCTAAACTTCTGGCTTCTTCGATCATTAGTAAGTTATCTCTAACTTCTTCGGGTATTTCCATTTCTTTAGCCATGTCTTCGATTCGAGATTTGCTACCTACCCCGTCTCTAATGCTTTCATCTCCAGCCATTATATCATAGTGTAGTGAAAGTAAGTTGAGCATGTCGTAGTTAGAATACTCTGAGTGTGGCATAGCATCTAGATAGTGGTTGATTACATTTAATCTACTTGGGCCGAGTCCTAGTTGCTTGGTTCTGTGCTTTGCTGCCCATTGGATTTCTTTGCGGCCATCTTGAAGCGTCAATAACTTTAGTTGTCTATCTCTATCATCTTCCATGAAGTAATATTGAGTAAACCAATAAGCGTAGTTCTCTTGTGGCTTTTTGTCTGTTCCGAATTCGGGCCAAGTGTAACTCCCATCTCTAATGTCCTGTATTGCCTTTGCGATGAATTCGTCTCCCAAGTGTAAATCGTCAAATTCTGGTTCTGGTGGGTTCTTTCTAACCTTATAGTAGCACTTGTATTTAATCGTAACATAGTCCTTATACTTGTTGTTTAACCACTTAACTACATCTCTAGTTATTGCTTCGCAGAACTTTAGGTCGTCTTGCATTGTGCCTTTTTTGTATTTGGCATCGTGCTTCTTTTCGAACTCGGTCATTTGGGCATCTAATTCGTCTATGAACTTATCTTCACTAATTCTAACATACCTTCCTTTAGCATCTTTCTTAGGAATAATATGAAAGTAATCCATTCGATCAGCCATGACTGTAAAGAAGTGTCTAATACTTCTTGGTGGCATTGACAAGTCAAAGTAAAGCAAGTAGTCGTCAGCGGAACTTAGACTTGGTTCATCTTTTCTAGGGTGAGTGTGATACATCATCTTAGCCCCGATAGGCGCTTTGGTGATTTTTATCTTAGGCATAACGAGGCTTGCTCTACGATGGTAAATGTTTTCGTCGTCGGAATAACCATAGTTCTCACCCATGTAACCAACAAAAGTCCATAGCTTAGATCGGTATGCAGGTGTATTGAATCCAGGATTTTTGAAAACTCTAAAGTATTTTTCTGGGTTTTCCATAGCCATTTTTTCGTAGTTTTCATCAAAGTCTTCTAGTGGCGTTAGTTGCTTTTTCTTGCCAGGGTTGGTATAAATGGCGGGTGTTAGTTGCATGGCTATGATTACCTGCACCCCGTCTTTGGTTGCCTTGACTTGGTAGTCTTTGTTTGTGACGCTGTAATCTCCTTTTGCTGTTGTGATGTGATGTGCATTGAGTAACTTCATTAGCATTGAAGGGACTTCTTTTCTACGAACCCCTTTATCAAAAAGAATACCAACGGTAAATGTGCCGCTAGAATCGGCATCTAATACAGTCACATGCCTTACTTTCTTGCCTTTGATTACCTCGCCAACTTTAGGCAAAGGTAGTGCTTTGGCTACTTCATTCGGAGTCAGTTTCGAAGGCGCTTTCATCATCTTCCCCCTCCTCCTCATATAAGTCCGATAGAACGCTTTCTAATAACTCACCCGACATGGGTGCGCCAAATCTAGAGTTGATTGCGCCCATGTCGTCCTCGGATAGCGCGTACTTTAATTCTGCTTCCCCCATCATTCTTTCTTTTTCTAAAATGGGTATCTCCCAACTGCCAAACTTGCCTTGTGCTAATTCATCCCAGGAGTCTTTGGGGTCTGGGGAATCTTTCCATCTTTCGAACTCTTTGGCGTATTCGTTTACTCTATTCGTCCAATCTGTGCTTTTAATTACTGGATTAGATAAGATTTGGTTTGCCTCTAATAAATCGACAAACTGCTTTTCTGTAATTTTATTTTTGGATAGTGCTTTCTTTAGGTCTTCTTCAAACACTTTATGCGCCGATGCATAACCCGCATCCGTCTTGCCCCATCGAACTTCTTGGTCTTCTAACTCTCCGCCTCTCAAGGTTGGGTCTCTAGAAGTGGGGACTTTCCCTATTTGAGCTGTGAGTATCTTTCTATCTTCTAGCCCTTGCTCTCTATTAGCAACTCTTCTCGATTCTAATTGTTCACCATAGGGCATCTGCGTTGTTCCGTATTCTAATGTTCCATCCATTGTGATAACACTAGATCCGAATGGGCCGCCGACCCCATAAACATCGTCTACTGCATCTTGATACATTGAGCCTAAACCTGTTATGGTGTAGTAAGGAACGGCGCTACCGGAAGTGGTTTTAGCTGTTTCATCGACGAATGCTTGGAATCCTGGCTCGCCCTTCTTTGAGCGCATAACCGCCTTTTCAAACTCTCCAGGCAAACCACCTCTAGTAGAAGTTAAGTCTACTTGGGCTTGCTTACCCCCTGTAACACCTGACATCCATGTTCTAGTTTTTGTATCATAGAAGTTATCAACATACTTACCTCCTATGCCTATTCTTCTAGTCGTAGGAACTCCGAAGAATGCACCATTTCTTCTGACGCTTTCCTTTCTTGGGTTAGGCAGGGTGTCTAAAATGGACATTCCCTTTGGTGGTCTTTTTCCTGTAACATCTAGTAAAACATCCTGTCCGATGTCGATGTCTGCAACTCTAATTGGGGATAAAGCAGTTATCGCTGTGATTCTGGGGCCTATTAATGCTGTAGCCCAGAGCCTTTTAGCCGCACCTCTAAAGTATCGACCACGCGTGTCTATTTTGAATGTGTGCGGCATGGCTGGGGACATAACGGGTGAAATATCGTCGTATTGAACTTCTACGACTACACTAGGCTCTACTACTTCTATTTCTTCTGCATAACGATCTACTCTAGCCTTCAATGGTATTACCTTTGAGAAAGTTTTCACCAAGTTGCCTTCTCTATCTTCGTATTCGTTTGGTTCGCCTCTTACCATCTCAAGTAGTTCTTTTCTTTCTTCTCGTGGTAAAGAAATTTGGGCTTTACCGATGATGATGTAAATTGGGCCTAGTTTTGAATGCTTCTTCGTGACGGCTACAAACATTGGCGGCACTCCACCCGATTCGTATGCGTTACTTTGTTTATCTAAGCCAACGATTGTTGCCTTGATGGTTCTTCTAGATGTTATGAGATATGTTTCTTCACCCACTACAACCAAAGACCCTACCTTTCTTTGAACTAACAAATCTCTAAACAAACGGGCGACATTTAGTCCAACTGTCCCCTTTATTGGGAAGTAAATAGTTGGCGAGATTCTACTAGTTTGTATTTTCTTAAGTTCTTCTAACTGCTTTGCTATGGGTAGATTTGCAGCGCTCTTGTCAAATGTAACTAATTTATACGGTGCAAAGTTTAGTTGTCTTGCTTCAAAGGCACTAATTCCTTCTTTTCTTTCCAAGATTGATCTAACAGACTGTGCGCCCTGGTTATTGCCAAACGCGTCTCTCTTTACAACCGAACCAACCAGCGTTAATTTAGAAATACCTTTTGCTTCACAGTATCTTTGAACATCTCTGCAAATAAAATCATCGTAGATGACCGTCCCATTCGCAAGCACCAAAACGGCTTTTACCTTGTCTACTTTGAGTGAAATACCTCCAGACTTTTTAATCGACTTAGTGGACAAGGCTTTTCCACCGACTCGTATCGTTGCTATTGAGTCATAATGTAAGACTGCTGAAACTCCTCTTTCCTTAACATAACACACGACCTCTTCTTCGTCTTCTAACATGCTTCCTATGTCTGAGGATGGGACATTGATCACTTCGTTGTTCTCCAATAAGTTATCTAGTAACTTATGCTCTGGGTCTCTTTCTTCTGTTCTCAAGCAAGGAGGTGCTGCTTCTACTTCGTAGTCTTGACCCACTTGGGCCATGTCAAAAAATTGAGAAACAATCGACGCATATCGGTCAAAGTTTTTCAAAACCGCTTCTGGGTGTGCGTTGCTAATTGGATCAAATCTACTAACTATGTCCGCTTGACCTACTGGTATAGAAACCAGTCCTGAAAACTTCTTCTGTGACTTCTCGCTTGGGTAATGCAGATTGAAGAACATTCTATTCGCCTTTCCCGCAGCAAATCCTGTCGTATCTAACCATAGAAGTTTCTTATCAATCGCTTTTGTCCTAGCCTTACCGTCGCCTATTTCAAACATTTCTGGATTATACATTAGGGATATGACGAGCGTTCTCGCGTCTGCTATGTTGCCTAGCGGTTGAAACTCATTTCTACTAAACCAAACTTGATATGAACTACCTGTAAACATAATTAGGTTAGGGTGTCCATTATCTTCTAACTTCTTAGAAATAAACTCTACTCCCTTTCTTACGGTCTTGTCTGGCAAGTTGGCAGGATTGTCTACATCTATGATGGCTATCTTAACCGACTTGCCTGTTGGAGAAGGAACGAACCATAGGTATCTTAGTTGTTGGTCTTGAGCTGCTGGGAATCCTCTAATCGTTGAACTACTGAGATACTTTTGTAGTTCCTTTTCGCTAGAGACAACAAATGGTTTCCCATTCTCGTCATTCCTGATGACGCTTCCTTTACCCGAAGTTGTGGAGTAAATACCCGCTTGTATTGGGTGGTTCATCGTTTGTCTAAGAATGAAAGGTATTGCCTTTTCATTAAACTCTTTTATTCTAGACTTCACTTTTGCTAACTCTGCGCCAGCCTTTATGGTGGCTTCGTGTGACCTTCTAGCTGTCCCGCTTAGGTTATTCCAAGAGACCGTTGTTAATCCCATGTTCAAAGCATTTCTAGTTGCTAGTTCGTCTATGCCAATAGGCTCGGCATCCCAGACAAACGCTTGCTCTGTGTCACCTAACTCGGCATAGAGTTCCTCTACTTTACTAACCAAAAGCGGTTTTATTTCTTTTTCTAGTTTAGAATAAGCGTCTCCCTTTGCGTCGAAGACAACTTCTCCTGTATCTCGATCAACTCTTTTAGCCGAAGAAATGTAAGCACCCTGTCCGAAAGGGAATCCGTATTCTGCTGTTAGAAACTTTTCAACGAAGAAATCTATGTCCGATTCGGTAGGAATCCGACCTTGAGCATTAACTAAGTTAGCGTAGTTAGCAAACTCTTGGTAAAGCCCTGAGTAGTCTCTCATCCTTTCAACCCCTCTTTCGCCTTGTCTGCTAGGTCTTTCAATATGCCGACGCTACTAGTGGCTTTTTTCTTTGCCTCTTCATATTTCTCTTTAATTGACTTCTTGTCTTCTTCCTTGTATTCTTCTATACCAAGTTCTCTTCTAGCCTCGGCGTAGTTTCCAAGATTCATCATCTGTATAACAGATACACAATGTCTTCTCCACTTAAACGCCTTTAGTTCCTTCGGGGTTAAGTTGTTAATTTGAGCATCGGTCATAACTTCATCTGCTATGTTGGCAACAAGTCCAACGCTTAGGGAAGAAGCAACTAGCGCTCTAACGCTACGGCCTGTATGTTCTTTTGGTTCGACATCTAAGAAGTTAGCAGAGGACTCTTCCTTTACGAATATGTCCTGTAGATGCTTTCTAAAAGCGCGATACAGGTATTTTGTGTTTGGTAGCATGGCCGAGATATTGGCTATTGATTCGTATCCTTTTGTCACAAAGTCGCTATTTTCTTCGCTGTTGCGTTCCATTGAAGCAAGTGCCTCTAAACTCTCGAAGGCTTCTCTACCCATTTTAGAGTCTTCGGATTCGTCAAACTCTGCAATAGGCTTCCCAAACTTCATCTCCAAGTCATCTACCATTTCGGTTGCTGCTTCAACTAAAGCGGTTTTGAGGGCGGCTGGAATCTTAGCAAACTCTTGTGCGGAGTTTTCATAGCTTATTGCGGCAGCGGAGAATTCCTTACCTGCGGCTTCAAAGGACTGTGCGGCTTTTTCAAAGGACTTACCTGTTGCCGCACTTGCTGTGGCTAATTTGTTTCCTGCGTCAGTTATTGCGAGGGTGTTGCTGGCGGCTAGGTTGTTTACCGCAGTCGTATTGAGATCTGTTGCACTAGTTAAGTCTGTGAATCCATCATGTATTGATTGATCAATGTCGGTGAGGGGGTCTCTCTTTGTTGGCTTTACTTGAGGCGCTATTTCTCCTCTATAGATCATAAACGAGTTACCAGAAGTAAAGTCTGGGTCTTCTACTCTATTTTTACCGTGACTTGAACTATAGGCGACTAAATTAGGGTTCTTGAAAACACCATCTGGCGGGAAGTAAACATAGTTAGCCGTGTCGAACTTATCATTAGTATACTTGCGGTAAAGTATCGTGTCATAATCAGTTAATTTCCCTGCTAGTATATCGAACTCGAACGGATCGAAGTCTGGTGTGTCTATCGAAAATATGATACCAAAGTTATCTCTATAATGCGTTACCACCGAAGGGTTAGGTGGTTGTTGATCGTTATCTCTACCATCCCAAATCTTAGTTTGACCTTTCCATGCTATAGGCATAACTGTATAAGTTGTGTCTGGTTTGAGCATAGACCTTTTTACATTCTTGACTTCTGTTGGTGTCCATGTTCGGGTGGCTAAACTGAATAATGAGCCTGGCGGGAAATAATCTCTTCCGCGTGGCCCGATAAGATCGTTAAGTAACTTAGCAACTTCGGGGTGGGCTTTGTTCAAAATCGAACCAGGCTTGGGGTAGAACTTAGGTTGCGGTAAATCGTTTGGGTTTTCTAAACCAAACAAGGCCGTCTCCTCATCTGGTTCCTCTATGTCTATTGGTTTGAACTCTGGGTGTGTTTCTGGAAGAACCAATGGTTTACTTTCGCTAGAGAATGTTTTCTTGATTTGCTCTCTTTGTGACTCGTCTAACTTTTGTGCGACGAATGCTTCTCTAAAGTTCAAAGGTATGTCTATCTCGGTTCTCATAACGCACATGACGGCTCTATAAGGATCGAATCTAATATCTGTTCCCTTTAGCATTGGGCGCTTTGCTTGAGACTTGATTCTAGCTATGAATGACTCTCTAAGAGTATCTATATCATCTTCTGCTAGTATTACTATTTCTCCTAATACGGTTAATACTGCTGATGCCACCGCTGGTTGTCCTCCAAAGTTATTCTTTAGATGTGAAATATACTGATTCATACAGTCGTTATAGAACTTCATTTCGATTTCTTCGCCCAATATCAATGGGTCTCTAGACACTCTGGTTGCTGTGTTGGTTCCAGTCCACTGCGAAGGATAGAGTTCAGCGAAGTATAACTTTGCCGAAACCTGTTCCATAAGACCGAAAAGTCTTGAGAATATTAGGTGTGGTTGAACTCCTTCTCTGTTTACTATGTCCGAACTTCTACCGAGTATAGACCCCCATAGCGCATTAACTAACTCACCTATTCTGATGTTGTCTTCATTTGGGTCTGGGGTGGTCGGTGGCCCTCCGCTTTTTTTGGACTTGTCTTTCTTATCCTTAGGCATAAATGAGTTTGTTATAGTGAAGGCTATGAACAACTGATCGTATTTCATAATAACATCTTTTAGAATCGGCGCATCCATTTTGTAGAAAACTGTTTTAGCATTCACTGGTGCTTCTGCATCAATTCCTTCCCCAACGCCTTTTATTCTGTATTGTAGCTGCGCTAACAAATTAGGTGTTTCCTTTCTTTCGAAAACTGCTTTTCCTTCATCTGTAAGTGCGCCCGCAAGCCATAGGACTTCTGCTAGTCTAAGGTCTTCTTTGTAGAAACCTTCTATTGCAGCCTTGTTTCCTATGTGCATCATGTTAGCTAGGAATGCTAGAGTGTGTTGAGCTCTCAAAGAGACAAGTGTGGCGATAGTTCCTGGGGAGTCCTTAACCACATTAAGGTCGAAGGGCTTATCGTTTATGTGCTTCATCTTAGGATAGTTTCTCTCTACGATGGCCTTTGTCTTGCTAATGTTGATGCCTAAATCTAGGTTACTTTGGTTATAGCGAATCGAAGACATGTAAAGAACTGCTTCGAATGTGAAGAGTATGTCTAGAATAATTCTAGAGAATACCATTTGAAATGGATTTGTTATTGCTTCTTTCTTGGTTGCCGCTTTCTCAAACATAACTTCGTCTTCTAAAGTTACGATGCTTAGTTCTATTTCGCTATGCGTAACACTTCCAAGCAAGACCGTTTCGTCGTCTCTATCCATCAAGACGAAGATTCCCTTTGGGCCTTTTTGTTTCTTACCTCCGCCAGCGGAAGGGGCTGCACTTACAACAATCCATTCTACGGCCTTTGCTTCCGTAGGGGTTAAGCCCAAAGCACTAGCGTGTTTTTTAACACCACTTGATGTTAGTCTGACTGGCATTCCCATATTGAACTTTAAGTTGGCCGCCTGCAAAAGCGAGTCAATATACCCACTTGCCGCTTCTGGCATTGATTCAAATTTATATGCATCATCTAGTGCCTTTTCTAAGGCTGAGATGTCTGGTGTTTGTTCGGGTTGATTGGCTACTAAATCTAGGTAATCTGGGTGAGAAACTAGGGCTTCGTGAATCGCATGAAATATCTTTGCGTTGTTCTTAACTCTACTGCTTCCCAACACAGTAGCAGCATCAAAGTTGTCTCTAAGAAACTTAGGGATTTGCTCTTCGGTTCTATTGTCCATGATGAAGTTAGCCATCAAAGTAAGCATCTCTTTTGCCGACTTTTTGACTGCCCCTAGGTTATTTGGCTTGACTCCCAATGTAGCCATAGCCATAGTTCCTAAACTTGGAAGATGAAACTTAGAAGCACTTGTATTGAATCTCAACTCTCTTTGAAACCACTCTGTTGCAGCCATCTCTGTATCTAGCGCTTCTCCGACTAACATACCTTTTAGTTGTCCTTCATAGTTGGCTTCTTTCGATAAAACGAAGTTCATAAAGTCTCCTTTGGTAACTGCACTTAACGAATCTAAGGTGTTTTGTGGTGGGGCTGATTGATATTTGTAAACTGCTGTGTTACCTTCTAGGCTAAATCTATAGTCTCCGTATACATGATAGTATATCATATCTAATATGTTGAAGTCGCTAGGGCTTCCTGGACTCGCTAAATCTTGACTGACATAAATAGAATAGTGGGTTCTCAAATGCTCTGAAATGTTATTGGCAAAGCCTACTGCTTTATTGATAACATCTTCCCCTGTCTCTTTTAACAGGAAGGGGGTCGAGATTTCATTTGGAAAAGCCATACTATCACTTTCTTCGGATCATACCAAACTGGTCAAGGTTTGGGCCGCCGAAGAAAGCGCCAGTGGTTTTCTTTTTGGATGCTAGATAACCAAGCGCTAGGATACCACCGACGACAACTGTGTTTCTAATTCTAATGCGACGGGCGCCTGTTTTCTTCTGCAACTTCTTGTATACAGGGTTATTCGGGCTAAAGGGGTTCCATTCGTCTGCCATATTATCTCACCTCAAAATACATTTCCGTCCATCCACTTATACCCAGAGTAAATAATACCTCTTCCTGGGATGAGTTGTTTATCATCTGGAATGTTATTCATCTCCTCGTATGTGTCTATCGCGCCGTGAAGCAAAGTTAGTGCCCAGAGCGCCGTAGACAATGTGTCGATGTAAGTCCAGGTTTTATCACTTGCCCCAAAGTTAAGTTTTGATAGTTTCTTATTTTTACCAACACCAAAGAGGCCATTCTCTCCGAGACCTTGTAATGCTCTACGAGTTACCACCGTTGTAAACAGCAAAGTAGAAACACCATCTACCTTAGTCCAAGTATCGGCTTTCATGCCGAAAAGGGGTCTAAATTCTTTCTTCGCCATAATCTCACCTTAGTCGTAAATCCATGCTACACCGTTCTCGTCGGTCTTAATCTTCCATGTGCCACCAGTGATGATAAGCATAGGTTTGCCGTTGTCGGGAATAGTTGCGTATAGATTCGGTAGGTTGCCGTCTTTTGTCTCTTCATTGAACTTGTGGACATATTTTTGCATTGAGTTGCCTGTTTCCTTTCCGCTACAATATCCGATTTCCCAGCATCCGCCTTCCCCAACTTGATACCAGACATCGCCTATGTCGATTGTTTTCTTCTCTGTCTTAGCGGGTTCTTTGCCATTCATGTGCTTGTAGAGTTTCTTACCTTTGCTTACCTTACTTGGGTTAGCGGGGTTGGTTTTAATCTTGGTCTTCTTGGGGGCAGGTGTTACCTTGAGTGCGTCGGCAGTAGCAATAATTGTCGTGGAAGCAGTCTGTTGAACTATCTCATAGTCTAACTTCAAGTTCGCCACAGCGTTACCACCTAGTTCTGTTGCTCTATCGGACAGTTCTTTTTCCATAGCTGCTATTGCCATAGTCATTCTTGCTTCGGCCATTGAAGTTCTTCCGCCGATCAAACCTCGGTAAATTGTTTGAACTACTTCCCCTACATCTTTGAATATATTACGACCAATATATACTTCTGCAAAGACTGCACCTAGATTCTTACTTCTACCCGAAGGCTTTCCAGAGTAGATTGGTAGTAAATCGTAATTGGGATTATTGGCAACATAATCCAAAGAGTCTGCTATAGTGTCAGCGTCTTTTGCTGTAACTGATAACTTACTCTTCCACCATTCAGGAACTTCCATACCATCTGCATAAGTTCCCTCTAGACTATCTGCGGCTTTGCCTAGTTTGTGAATGTCACGGGGAACCATGTAATCTTCCGAGTGACTTGGGTTGCCTCTATAGCCGCCAGCATAAGCCGCCTGTGCTTGCTTTTGGGCTTTCTTGCGTGCGCCTTCTCTAGCCTTTTTGTCACCAGCCTTGTAGTAGTATTTCTTGCCAGTAGCCTTTCCCCATCTCATGTAAGTTCCCTTTGAGTCCTTACCTCTTTTGATTGGGTTTGCTCTCAACATCTTGCGCCCCATCCCACTTGGGTCATCTTCGTGACTCTCTGCGCTATCGTAGGGTTCTGCATCGGGATCGTATATAGGGTATCCTTTTTCATCCACAAATGTAGGATGGGGATTACTTCTAGGACTAATCATACCCCAATAGTCGTTAATGCTAGGATATACACCTGGGACTCCCAATCTTGACGCTTCTTGGAGAACTTCAACGGTGTCGTCAAAGACCATTCTCACATCATACTGATTTAGTAAGTTCTTAATTACTCCAGCTTTGTATGGCCCCTTGGACATACTTTCGCTCTTTCTTAGGAACAAAAGCGTTTTTCCTGCGGAATCGGTGAAAAGGGGGAAGCCTTTTGATTCTAATTGATTCTTTGTCTTCTCGAACCACTTGAAGGATCTTCCAGTGCAATAAGCAATTGTGTAGCCTTCTTTCATAAGATGCTCAATCAAGGCCATAGCATTAGGCATCAGTCTGTCTTTAGCAAGCATATCTTCACGATACATGAAGTCTTCTCGCTTCTTTTTGTCTGCCTTAGACATCTTAGTGAAAACCTTGTAATTAAAGTCCTTAGGTTGGACACCCGCTCTAATTGCGGAACGATGTCTTTCTTTTGTGTCGAGGATGGTTCGGTCAATGTCAAAAACGACTAACTTAGTGTTAGCAAACTCAGCCGAAGTAACTGGGTTTTGTCTTACTGGTGGGTTTGATGCACAACCACAAGTTTGACAAGAAGCCATTCCTCTAGGGTTGTGCGCCCCACAAGCATTACAATAGGATGCACTCGCCATCAGTATAGGCCAATAGTAGGTTGCTTATACGATTATCGTTTATCTAAGCCCTTCAAAACCTGGCCGTGAACCCAATAATCCCTTGTCTAGTTCGCTAGTAGTTGGCTTAGGGGCGCTTGCACTCTTGTATGCCGCGTTGATTGTCTTATCTGGTTGATTGTTTCCACTAGTCGTTACCGCTGCGGCTCTAACTCTACTTGCTTCGAATTGATTTTCAATTAGCCTATCAGTAATCTCGGTTTTATCGGCCGCTGAAGACCAAAGAGCATCTTCTATACTTTGAACGGCTCTTAGTAGTCTTTTATTTGCTTTCATAATTTTGCCTTCTCCTGAAGAACCAATTGCTTGAATCATATCTCTTTCTGCTATAGCTGCAAGTGCCATTTTTTCACCTATCAGACATAGGTTTTGTATAAGATCGTAAAAGGGGGTTATATCGTTGTTAGCTCTTAGCTTATTAAGAGTGATGGCTTCTAAGGAACTGTGAAGAGTGGCGAAATCGGCAAACGAATGGGAGAAGTCCTTACTTGCTATTTCTTCCTCTAAGTTAGCAACGGTTTTTAGGCTAGTCATTAGTTCGATATATCTTGCCTCGGTAGCCAATCCTGGGTAAGACGGGTTTGCTTCTAACGCTTTCACTTGCGCCGTGTGTTGGGTGATTAAATCTTTTCTCGTATCATCAATATAGACAAGCTTATCAACATACTTTTCGTAATCTTTGGCAAAGCCTCCATCTCCATTATCTCCTCCGATTGCCCTAAGTGTGTTGATAAATGCGTCGGATCTTTGAAAGGCGTGCCGACTAAGCGGGGTTTCTATCTTAGGGCCGAATAGTGCTTTTTCTCTAACTTTTATCTTATCAGAAACTATGTTCTTAGGCATAGCATTAGCGATATTTTCAGCACTTTCAACAAGGCTTTCGAACTCCTTCGTCTTTTCTCTCCAAGACTTTTTGCTGGACTCTGTTAAGTTGTAATACAGGTTCTTTAGTATTTCATAAGGTTCTTCGGGCTTTAGTAGCAATTGTTCAGCATCTAAGTCTACTTTAGACTCACTTGCTGCCTTTGTCATTTCTGCTCTTCTTGCTACGATGCTTTCTAGAAGTGCGGTGAAAGAAGGCGTTGTTGTTTGTCTTTCCATAGCGGTTCTATGGTCTGCATCCAAAATGGATTTCTTAAAGTCACTAGAACTCATACTAGTATCCCCTGTATCGTGTCTCTACCTTGTGCTAAGATTTGAATCCCTATTTGTTTGAATGACGGATCCATCTTTTGCGCCGTGTATGTAGCAGTAAACTCTTCTAAGTCTTGTAGTGCTGCAACCTTTGTCATTGTTGTGTTGCCTGGATCGCTAACTTCTGCGATTAAAGCATCGACATAACCCGCTACAAGTCCTGCTTCAACAACTAATCTAGTTTGAGCGAGTTCAGTTTCTCCTGAAATGCTTGCTAGAATCTCTGTGGCTTGTTTTCTATAATTAGTTAGTCTATCACTACCTACTAATCCTCCTAATGCTATAGTAGGACTTACTGCTGGAGTCTTTCCTTTACCATCGTCAAACAATCGGTTAATAGAGTAATCAATTAACATGAGAGCGAAAGTTATGTCATCGTCTTCCAAGTTATAGTTATACTTTCCTTTGGCCGTTTCAACAACTTCAAACAATAACTCGAATGTTGATTTTCCGTTGTGGGCATCTAACTTACCTGCACTTTCAGCGGTGCAATTTTGTATTACAAAGTTCAAGAACTCTGCGCCGCTTTTTTCTAGTTCTGTTATCTTACTAGAAGAAAGCTTGAACTCTGCATTCAACTCAGCGACTAAGGTTTTTCTCTCTGGGTCTTTACTGATTGCGTCTTCAATATCTGCTTTCTTTATCTTCTTACCATTAATGATGGTAGTATTTAGAGTGTCTTTGGAAGTGTGTAGCATTTTGTAAACTAGCGACTCGTAGTTGTCTTGTGGCTTTTCTAGGTTCACAATCTCTGGGAGATTGACGAGGAAAGTATCCATAACCGAATAAACTACTTGTTGAGGCCATCGGTTAGGCGGTGAAGGGAAGAAGCCTCCAATGTCTTTAGTAAAAGCGAGTTTCGAGTTAGAAGGGCTAATCGAGTCTATAATACCAGGGGCGTTAATTGCTTCGATGATTAAAGCGATGTATTGCTTGTCGTCTCTCTTGCTTCCCCTAAGCAAAGTCTCTTTTGCTTTAGTGGCGATGTTAATGTTGGGGCTTCCTGGTTTGAAAATCTTAGAAAAGTAATCTCTTAGTTCAATACCGAAACCGTAAGCGGATTGGTTAAAAATTAGCTTCTTTTCGTCTGCTGTTAGTTTGAGAGAGGGTTTACCTTTACCATCTCTAATCATGCTTTCTGGATACTTCTTTGCAGCATCTAGTAGAATCTTAACAGCCTTTGGTGGCAGTATCTTTTCACAGAGTAACGGGTAAACCGACTGTGGGGCAGCAATAAGCCCATATTGTCTACCATGATAGAAGTCCTCTGCCTTTGTTGGCATCATTTCCATGAGTTTAGCAAACGACTTCTTCATGTCGGTTTTTCTCTTTTTATCGCTAGCGATACTTGGAAGTTTCTTGTTAATGTGTCTTAGTGCGCCTCGGTTTGCTGGGGCTACTGCCATAAACGGTGCTAGCACATCGTCCACGAACTTATCTAAAAGCGCTTTTGTCACACCATACTTTGCGCTAAGTTTTGCACCTTGGATTGTGGCGTCTCCTCTCTCCAAACTATCAACATCTACGATTCCTTTTTCATTCATGTATCGCAAAATGCGAACATCTGAGTCAATCATTTCTTTTGGAGTGTCGGCTAAGAACGGGGTCTTAACAGACGGGTTCGATCGAGGAATCGCGGAGTGAGCGTAGAGTAGTGCGGCGGTTGTTGGGCTAATTGATTCGGCAGGTGATTGCTCACTTAGCAAAATTGTAAGTGTTTGAACCGCACCAAAGAGTCCTTCTTGTGCGACCATTCTTTCAACAAGTTGTGGATCTAGTCTACTTGGAAGTAGTGCAGCAGTAAAGTTACCCGCTCTAGCAAATGAAGGTGAAGAAGAAAAGTCTGTTGGAATTGGGACACCACTTGGGTTGCTTCTAACGCCACCCATTCCAGCCATTACAATTTCTACTTCGGCTAGGTTAGGGTTGCTTCGAGTCAAGTCGCTTAAAGTCAAGCTGTTTCCATCTATAGAACGAAGGGTGTAGTCTGCACTACCGCCAGGATTGGTTCTAGCCATTTGGGACTTAACCCACTTGTGGGCGTTCAACAGAGAACCGCCAGATAGATTGCTTGGAACTTTTGCTCGCATCGGACATCACCGCTTGGCTTTCGCCTTCCCGATCTTTCGACGCACCCCCGCCTGATAAGACCCTTGTTGATCAACAGGGATAATAAAGCGGTGGTGAGTTCCTTTGTCTGGGGTATGTCTAGGCGTTCCGTATGTAGACTTTAAGTCCTTCCAGATTTTCTCAAGCTTTGCGCCGCCTTTTTTGGTGCCGATTGTTGGCTTTCCTGTCTTAGCATCTGTGATTCTCTTGAAGTGAGTTGTTGGTAGTCTAATTCTGTAAGGTGCTTCTTCTCCTGTGGTTTTCAGGATGCCTGTCTGGACTAGTTGCATTCCAGGGAATACTTTGTTCAGTCCTTTACTCCACTTTGATGTGTTCTTAGACGACCCGTGTTGCCCACTCGCTTTACGCTTCATCTCTAAACGGTTCTTGTGATGAACTTCCATGAAAAGGAATTTTCCTCTCTTTTGAGGGCCACCTTTCTTAGAAACCGAATACTTTGGATTCTTCTTTGGCTTAACTGCATCTTGTAGTCTCTTCTTTCGGTCGCGTTGTCCTTTGTCTTCAAAGGTCTTAGTTGCTTCCTTTACTTGTAGGTCATAGTCCATGAAAACCCAACTAGTCTGACCTTTTCCTTGAACGCTCTTTAGAATACCCACTGGCTTGCGAGTGTGGAATCCGTCGAGAACAATGGCTTCGAGTCCTACTGTCGGCTTTGCTTTCAAAACGCCTTTATCGGTCATCAAGTCATTTTTAGTTAATTTACCGTTAGGCTTTGCAGTTAGAAGTAGTGAGTTTCCATCAGCGATTGCTGTTAACTCGGCGGATTGCTTCAATAACTCATCAGCTTGAACTCTAAAGATTTCGCCCCCTTTGAACTTGGATTCCATTTTACTTGGGTCTTCGCTGTCTTTAACATGGCTAGCGGTGATTCTTTCATTAAGGGGAGAGTAACCAAATGGTGCTGACATTAGAACATCTAGGATGCTCTTAGTCGTTCTTGTATCTCCAACTTGATAACTTGATACGGCTTTTCGCATAAGTTGGTCTGCTTCAATTGCTTGGGTTTCACTAGAAGTTGTTTGGAAAGCATAACTTCTGCTATCAGAAATGTTACTTTGCATTTCAGTTACCATTGAAACTTCCATAGCACTTAGAGGGACATAACGAGATCTGAAGTCCATGAAAACTCTATCTCCTTCTTGAACATGCAACTTATTGATTGTATAGTAGTTATATGTATTAAGTCTAATAGAGGACATTATATCTAAGGCTAGTTTAAACATCTTATCATATCTATGGCTAGACATATCAGCAGAGGAAAGTGGATTCGGGCCAGTGCCAGTCATAATGTCATAAACAACCTGTGCTTTAGTGAGTTCTGAATCTATGTCTGCCCCGTTATCAACACGGTTTCTAAAGGCTCTATGTGTAGGATCCATTTCCCACTCTTTTAGGAAGTGGTAAATTGCTAACTGTTCCTGTGGTGAAACTTCTGCTGATAACTCAGCTCCTACATCTATAGCGCTCATGTTACGAACATAGTCGAACCAATGTTCAGCGGTTGCTAGCATAAGAAGCGGTGGGTGTTGTCTAATTGACTTGTTTGCGCCGACTTTGCCAGCCGCAAGTTCCATTCCCAAGTTGATTACTCTTCTAAAACCTGCTTTTGCCTTACCTTCAGCGGTTCTCTTTTCGCTTTGGATTGCTGCACCAAGTCTTAGGTTTCTCCAACCAATGACTCCGCCACCTGGGTTGTTATACATTCCTTGACTTCCGTCCATTCCATGAAAAGCCGCCATGTGGTCTCTTGCTGGGTGAATTGGACAATGGGTTGCTTCATACATGTCACATGTGCAGTCGGGGTGGGCGTTTCTTCTAACAGGGTTACCACTAACAGTTTCTCCGCGATCTAGTCCGTGAAAGGCTCTTTGGGTCTCTCTTCCAGGGTGAACTGGGCAGTAACTTGCACCTGCAACATCGCATGTGCAATTAGGGTGAGCGTTTCTTCTAACAGGATTCATTCTACCAACTTGAACATCATCGTCCACTTCTGGCATTCCTTCCATTTCCATTTCTAACTCCATAGGGTCGAAGGACTGCATTCCACCGACATTTCGTCTAGCGGGGTTATTGTAGATGATTTTGGTCATCACTTGGCCGCTTGGATTGTGTCTTGCTTGAACTACTTTGTAGTCAGCCTTTTCTTCGATCGTGTTTATTTGTTCTTCAGGAATGTTTACCTGTTGCCCCATATCGTTTGTAAAAATTACCATAACTTATTCCTCCTCACATCTTGCTTACTTTGTATAACCCAAATAACACACCGCTTCCCACCGTCAATGTTAGTAATGAGTATCCAAACTTCGCAAATCCTCCACTTTCTCTAATGTTGTATTCGTCGGCCTTTTCGGTTGGTGCGGGGGAACTCTCGCTTGAGCTAGCGCTACTTGCTTCCCCCAATCCTAGAAAAAATCCCCACCACCTCGCTTGCCAGCGTATCCTGCAAAGCCTGGAGGCTTTTGTCTGAATGCGCTCTTAGGTGTTGCATGCATTGGTGTTGGCCCTGTGCCGAGGGAAGAGCCAGAGGAGTGTGTTTTGTTATGTCTACGGTGTCCACCGCCACCGAAGTATCCATCTAGTGTGTTCATTTTAGTTGAAGCATTAACTCTTAGATTTTCTAGGAGACCTAACTTCTTATCTATTACACTAATCTTCTGCGCTCTAATTACCTTATCATATACTAGGTAGTTGGATTTGGTTAGTGCTTGAATCAATGACTTGGTTTCGGCTGCAATTCCTCTCCACATTCCGCGCTGTGCTTTTTCCATTCCTCTTTCGCTAGAAACAAGCCCCATTTCTATTTCTTGTAGCCTTGTCATTTTTTGTGCAGCAATGTTTTGGATCGAAGCCGCTAGAGAAGCGTTTACTGCCATTTTTAGATCTTTCTCGATTTTCATTATGGAGTTGGTGACTTGCACTTTAATGCTCTCAGCGTTATTCGGAGAGGGGTCGTTGTTGTAACCAATATTGATTGCATCCAATACCTTAGCTAAGTCTGTATCGAGTCTACTTCTCAATGCTTTAGGCATATTGGCGACTTGTTGCCCGTAAACTCTAGCGATTCTATCTACTTCGCTTCCAGCGTTAGTAATGATTTGATTCCACATTGGCGAATCGGCAGGAGTTAAACTTCCTAGTCCTGAAATCATACCATTGAGTTGCGATGTTCTGTTTTGAGCTATTTGAGTTATGACTCTTGTTGCTTGGTTTACTACATCATCTGCCTCTGCTAAAAGCATCCCTTCTGTAGTCTCAGGTCTGGCGAAAGTATCAGTTACCATAGTGGTAAAGTCATTAACCATTTTCTGAACTGGGTCTAACACATTTGTTCCCATAGCGTCTGCTAAATCAGCGCTTTCAACTGTGGCTTTGATACGCTCGTTCACATCTGCTAAGATGTCATTTACTTTCCCAGTATCTACCGCCATTGTCTTACCCCAGGCATGCCTTACTTATGAGATTATTTATCATCTTCTAAATGACTTAACTAAGGTTCCTGGGACTTTGGCTAGCCCAGCTGGGCCGAAATAGATGGCGCCTAGCCCTAACGCTATTGCCGCAGTAGTCGCAACTCCGACGACAGTTATCTTTTCTGCTGTGCCTAAATCCGAGTCTGATATTGATGTTGTTATACCAACAACTGCGTTACCTGTTGCCAAGCCAGCGGCCTTTCCTGCATCTGCAACAAACTTAATCCACGGTGCCTGGTCATCTGCATAATCCTTGACATCATCAACTGCACCGACGATATCATCTGCAACACTGCCTAGTGGCATGATAGCACTAATGGGTGCCATCGAAGAGTCTCCTTCATCGGCATATGGGCCAGTATACCCATCAAAACTTTCTCCCCACTTTGCTGTTATATCTTCTGTTCGGAAGTTCGAAGAGTTAGTGAAGCCATCTATAGACTTGGTTGGGTCTGCTTTCATAACTCTGTCGTTGTCCCAATTGAATAATTTAGCTCTAACTATGTTGTTAGTATAGCGATACTTTTTCGGCGGTTTATCATGCGAGTGTGTTTTGCCTGTTCTGTTTAACCACTCTCGCTCTCTTTCATCTACTGCCACGCTTTCTGTAATGTCACTTGGGTCAAAGTTCATTTTATTCATAGCTGGCCCAAGCGGGTAGCCTTCATCTAGCAACTCTTTTTGTTCGGTTGTTTCGGTTACAATGTCTAACTTGGTTTGTAAAACATGGCCTGTTGGTGTTGCTTGGATAAGATATAGCATTTGCTCTTTCTTGGAAATAGCGTATGGCTTGCCTTCTATCTCTTGTAAACTACCTTGTTCGTCATAATCCAAATAAGGGCCGACCCAGTATTGGGGGACTTTGAACCAAGCAATTGAGAACGGGAAAGAATACTCCTCTCCTCGATCTCCTTTAACGATGTAGTGAAGTGGGTTCTTAGGGTCTGTTCCATCTAACTTGTCTGCTCTAGCGGCCTTTTGTCTAAACCAGTCAGCGTTCAACTCCAAGTTAAAACATCTTTTCCATGTGTCAATGAGAACTTGTTCTCCAGAGACTAGTTTGTCATCTAGCAAATCATCTGCGGTTATGTGACCCATGAACTCTAGGAAATCAACTTCTAATGTCCCTGCTGCACTACCGTCTACAACCTTTCTAGGCTCGTGGTTATTCGGTTTTAATAAATTAGCATAAACCCATCTTGGCGTGTGGCCTTGTGGAACTGCGGTTCCTAGTTTAGCTATGGCTTCAGCAGAAGGTGGGCCGCTAGGCCAACCTTCTGTCGTTAGAATACAATTACTACCTGTTACACTACCTAGTCCTTTACCCATTACTAATACTACACTACCAGGTTTTAGTTCTCCGTCAATATAAGTCGAGTAATCTACTTCTGGGTTTGCTAGATAAGCGAACTTCGCTGGGTCATATATTCTAACTGAGAAAGAGTCTGTAACCATGTAATCGGGTGTCTTCTCACTATAGGTTCTACCGTGCTTAGGGGGTTTAATCATTAACTCATACTCTAAGTCCTGCTTTCCTCTAAATATTTGACCGCCTAACTCTTGTTGATAGGTTCTTTGCATCTCCGTATCGGAGTCTTTCATTTGCATTCTTCCTAACAGATTGTATGCTTTCTCCATTTTTCCTGTCTTTGGGTTTCCTTTGGGGTATGGATAAGCATACTTTGTTTTCTTCCAACTGTAATCAGCCATACCGTTTTTAATTCCTTCTTGAATCTCCAATCTATCTGCGACTGGATCGAGTTGTCTTACGAATCTAAAGATGAGCATAAACTTGCCTTCTTTATCGGTCTTTGGTGAGAAGGGTGGATTCTTACTTGGATTAGACCACTTTTTAGTTTTAGGATCCCACCACTCGACTGCAACCGCATAGTCCTTTTTCTTGATGGTGGTTTCTATTCTTTTACCGCCTAAGGTATATCTTTCGACATATGTTTCCTTGATGTTTAGTTGAGGGCTTAGTTCATACGGAATTGCGCTAGCCTCTGCATAAGTGGTGGGTAGTTTTTCCCCGCTAGGGGCTTTCCCTCCACGGGTCACCATGCCCTTAGGGACAAAGAATATGTTACTTCTATTGATGGTAACCCTATCTGCATAATGCCAGCATGTATTCATCATAAGCGGTGCTGTAACTATTGAGACTAGGTTTTCCAAACTTGGGTCGTCTATGAAGTTAGCCCCTGCTTCATAGGTGTCTAATGCAGCATCCCCAACGGTTTCTAATGTTTTTATGGTGGCTTTCTTAGTTGTCTTGTAAGCACTCTTAGCTTTCTTAGCAAGGTAGTGTGAGTGTGGGTAATACTTACTGTGACCTAAGTCCCCATACTGCGAGCTACCTGCCAGGGATGCTGCCAGTCCAGGGGGATCGTGAACGAAGAACTGCCCTACCATAGCGACTGGGACACCTGCTGGTAGAGCGGTGATTGGTGTTACTTGATTGCCATATCTATCGTATCTATTCTCCATAGCATCGTAACCAAGTTGGTTGCCATGTGGGTCATATCTCATAAGATATGTCGATGCTCTTTGTGCATAGTATCCTGTTTCATCACAAGTATACATTGGGCCGTCTTCAGTTGATACATTCTTTCCGCCACGAGTTTGAGCGTCTTTTTCTTTTCTGCCCGTATACCCATGCGTCTTCCATCTATGGTCTGATAACTTACCATTCCAAAGTTTGTAAACTCCAGAAGCGGTCTTTAACTTGTTACCGTCTGCCGCATGTGCGCGACTAGGATCAGAACTCTTAAGTCCTTGATAAGAATCGGTGAACCTCGATACAGCACCAAACCCTGCAAAACCTAGTGCTTCGGTTGTAGTGTAAGCGTCTGGTGCATCATTAATTAGTAACATATTGCTGGTGAGTCCAACCAGTTCTTTGTCACTTAAGTGGGCAGTTCCTATTCTAGCATCTGCTTTCTTCCCAACACCAAAACGGAAGTCGGGCATAGCAGCAAAAGGCATTTTGACAGTTATTTTATGTTCGCCGCTCTTCACTCTTCTAACAAATAGATACTGCATTTTTCCCGTGCTATCTCTAAATGTTGCGAATACCAACGCCTTACCAAGACCTTCGGTGGCAATTAGAAATGTGCAGTCCTCTGATTTTTTAGAGATAAACCCCTTTTGTAGCCACTTTTGGCCGTCCCACAAGGGGATGACTTTCTTGCCGTCGTAGGTGTATGTCGCCCCGATTATCTTAATCGTCGGTATGTTTACTCCGTCTGTAGTAGACGCAACAGGTTCTATAGAACCGAAAGATCCGAAGTTTGCATCACTTCGGTTATTCTTAATGCGTCTTGCTATACTCATTTTCTCAACAACCGCTGCATGGAGTTTCTAGTCTTACTAAACCCACCCGCAATACCGGCCATCTCTGACAATTGAACTTGCGGTGGGAACGATGGACTGACCTTAGCCTTATGTTTAACCGAGAAGTAACCGCTATTGTTAATCAAGTCTGTTAGTATTCGACTCATTCTTCTAGCGCCTACTTCCATTCGCTTTTGTGGATTCTCTATTCTGTTGGTTCTTATTGCTTGAACCAATACGCTATTTCCTTTCTCCGTAAGTTTAGGCATGTCGGATAACCCCACTTGTGTTAATGCTTGTTGAATCATTCTCTTTTCCTGATCGTTAGCAATCGACTTCCAGTTAGGGGTTTGTCTTTGGTCTCTAACTTGTTTGTTGATATCCACTCTAGCGCCTCTTCTTGCTCTAATCAAAGTCGCTTCTCTTCTTGCCTTAACTGCGTCTTTATGAATTAGTTCGACAGCTCTTCCTTCGAATCCTGAAATGCCGTTTGATTTATTCCATGCTTCCCATGACTTTTCTTTGCCGTCGGTTGGGCCGTAGTAGTAACTTCCGGACTTGATTGGCTTTGCTGATTTTAGGATAGGGACGCCATACTTGTTTTTCGCCACTGAATAAAGCATCTTCTTTCGTTCTGTAACACTTATGCTTGTCCCATAACCACTAGTTGTTCTTCTATAGGTGTAAGGATTATCTTTGACCGTCTTCTTTGTCGATTGAAGTATAGGTTGAGTC
>ERZ891134.21-NODE-21-length-136135-cov-8.324596_pt1 | contig 136135 bp, 120 predicted proteins | sample MGYA00520888_ERZ891134 | MGnify/ENA primary metagenome ERZ891134 (study PRJEB32303, sample SAMEA104408692) | aquatic metagenome | biome: Brackish water; feature: Coastal; material: water | place: Baltic Sea | collected 2014-10-23 | depth 10 m ... | reverse complement strand
TGTGCTTCTTCTTCTTTGATTGCCGCATATCTACTCATGGTATTGATGTATGCTGCAGAGCCACAATCAGTTGAATGATTGGCTGCTAGAGTTAGCATCTTTTTGGTCATTGATTGTACTGCTTCTGCTGCAACTCTTGCGCTGGCTGGGTCATATACACCACATGGGCCATCACAGTGTGCGTTTGCTTCTATTGCTGTCATAATTCAAACCAAGAGCAATCGATTTATCAATCTGTGGTTTCACTTAGACAGTATTGTTGTTCCTGATTCCCCTCGAAGAGATTTCAACGCATCGCCTGGTTGGCACAATATTGCAGTAAGAGCAGGATTGTGCAAACATGCTTCCATTAAACTACCAATCTTTGGCCCCATAGAACCTTTTGGAAACTCCCCTTGAGCCATGTAATCTTCACATTGGTCAAGTGTAAGAATGCGGTGAGATTGTTCTTTTGCGGTGCCAAAACCTGTTTTTACAGAGTCTACAGCTGTAGAAATTATCAAGGCATCGGCGTTTAATTTTATTGCTATAAGTGACGAAAGGCGATCTTTATCAATTACTGCAGGAACACCAACATAGTGGTTTTCTTGTTTCACTACTGGAATCCCTCCCCCACCTCCACAGATAACTACTGCTTTGAGTTCGACTAATTTTTTAATTACTTCAAGATCTAAAACATTCATGGGTAAAGGACTGGCAACAACCCTTCTTGGCCCGTTGGCTGTTTCTGCAATATCCCAGTCAGCAGTCATTACCACACTATCAGACAAAATAGGACCAACTGGTTTTGTTGGAAGTTGGAATCCAACGTCATTGACATCAACCTCTACTCTAGTGATAATGCAAACTGTTCTTTCTGGTCGCCGCCTCTTCATCAAAATAGAATCAAGATTCAACGCTAAAGAGTGACCAATCATTCCTTGTGTTGCTGAAACCCAATCATCCATAGTGTGCGAGAATTTTTGGTCTAATTGCATCAAGTGACCTACTTGTGGCCCATTTCCATGAGTTAGAATCACATTCCAGCCTGATTCTAATAAGTCAACTACATCACTCATAACTCTGGCTAGAGTTTCCTCGGCTTCACCCGATCTTGACGATGATGGATTTTGCAATGCATTGCCGCCGATTGCATAGACTACCACCTTCTGCATGAAATATGCTTGCTAATGACTTGTTTGAGGTTTTCTATCAGAACTAGAATCAAACGGTGATTTTGAATCTGAGTTAGTAACTTGAAGCGTGACTTTCAATTACCGGACATTATACGGAGTATTGGTGAGGATATGAAGACAATTTGGATTTCGGATGTACTTAATGGTAAATTTGACGGTCAAAATATTGAGTTAAAGGGTTGGGTAAAGCGTTCACGCGGATCTAATAAAATCCGCTTTTTAGTTCTTAGAGACTCCACTGGAGCCATACAATGTGTTGGCAAAAAAGATACTTTGGGAGAAGATGCGTTTGAGCAATTAAAGTCTGCTTTAATTGAATCATCAATCATAATCAATGGAATGGTCAATCCTGATGAAAGGGCAGATGGCGGATATGAACTTGTAATTCAATCAGTTGAAATTATTGGCCCTGTCAATCCAAAGACCCCGTTCCCAATTACCGAATCCGCAATGGCAGCAGCAGACGGAGGAGAAACAGAGTTTCTATTAGACAATCGTCACCTATATTTGCGCACATCAAGGATGACCACGATGCTGAAAATTAGAAGTTCTGTTTTTGGTGCAATTCACTCATATTTTAGAAACCAAGATTTCATTGAATATCAAGCGCCTAATTTTGTTGCTGGAGCTGTTGAAGGTGGATCAACACTTTTTGAAGTGCCATATTTTCCAACCGAAAAGAATCCAGAGAGGAAAGCCTATCTTACCCAGTCATGGCAATTATACGCTGAAGCTGCCATGCCTGCTCTCGAGAGACTCTACACAATTGCTCCCTCATTTAGGGCTGAAAAATCTCGCACTAGGAGACATTTGACTGAGTTTTGGCATGCTGAAATGGAAGTGGCATGGGCTAATAATCAAGAAATAATGAGTTATGGTGAAGGCGTAGTTAGAAAAATTGCCACCACATTATTGGAAGAAAGAAGTGCAGAATTAGAATCACTAGATAGAGACCTAGAAACTATTGCTCGTTATGCAGACTCAAAGTTCCCTCGAATAAGATATGATGAAGCTGTAGAAACTCTACAAGGCATGGGAGTTGAAATTGAATGGGGTCAAGATTTGGATTACTCTAAGGAGAAGGTTTTGACTCAGGACTTTGATGTCCCCCATTTCCTAACTCATTATCCAAAAATCGCCAAACCATTTTATCATCGAGTTGACCCAGATGACGAAAATTACGTTTTGTGTCATGACCTACTGGCTCCTGAAGGATATGGAGAAATTATCGGCGGTGGTGAAAGAACATGGTCTGAAGAAGAAATACTTGCTCGTATTGATGAAGAAGGCACGCCAAGAGAGCCATACCAATTTTACATCGACACAAGAACCTACGGTGGAGTCCCACATGGTGGATTTGGACTCGGTGTTGATAGAGTATGCTCTTGGCTAACTGGTGCAGACCACATTAGAGAAGTAATACCATTCCCTAGAGATTCACGAAGAATTACTCCTTGAGTTGGTAAAATGGTTGATGCAATTGCATTAGGTAGTGGACTAGTTGGCGAGTTTGTCATCACTGAATTAACCAAACTAGGCTACCAAGTGCATGTTATTGACCTTGAGATTCCAGATTTAATTAAAAATAACCCACTAGTTAGTTTCCAAGAAGGAGATGTGTTTGCTCTCTTAAGCCAAATGCCCAAAGCAGGTATTGCAGTAAATATGCTGCCGGGAAGAATTGGTGAAAAAATGCGTTCCGTATTGATTAAAGGTGGCATGGATGTTGTTGATTTAGCATTTACCGAACAAGATCCAAGTCAACATAACTCATTGGCCAAAAAATACTCATCAACGATGATTTGGGATGTTGGAATCGCCCCCGGATTATCTAACATGATAGTTAAAAAAGAGTTTGAAAAAAATGAAAATATTCTATCTGCCACAATCAAAGTCGGCGGCAACCCCCAGTCCCCAGATGACAAATGGTCATACATGGCCCCATTCTCTCCCTCGGATGTCATAGAAGAATACACTAGACCAGCAAGAATTTTAGTTGATGGGGAAATAAAAACTGTGTCCGCACTGACTGAAAAACATTCCATTGAGGTAGATGGTTTTGGGAAAATGGAAGCATTTCTAACCGACGGGTTAAGAAGTCTGCTAGTTTCAAACCTTAGTAAAAATATGAAAGAGTACACTATAAGGTGGCCTGGACATATCACTAAGTGGATTGAACTAGCAGGAGAATTGACCGAGGATGAGTTACTCGAGGCGTGGAAATTCGATAAGCAGCGAGATGAGTTCACTTGGATGAAAATAGCCATACATTATGTTGACCAAACCGTGACGTGGATAATATCTGATACTGGCAAGGATGGTTTTAGTTCAATGGCAAGAAGCACTGGTTTAGTCACTGTTGGGTGTTTTATCGAACTAATGAATAAATCAAATAACCAATCAACGTTTTCAAATTCAGGGGTACTATCGCCAGAAGATTTGGATAGCGAATCCATTAATCGGATCATAGAGTTTGTCAAACGTAACGGTGTATCTGTTCAACGCTCAGTCAAATGATGGTCTCTCCGCACATAGGACATTCCATGCCTGGAATAAATACTCCCAACATAAATCCACAATGGGGGCAAAACGATGAGATTGAATCTATTCCATCAATTACCAATTTATGACCACCTAATCATTCATTTTTGCTTTTATCAAGTTCAAAACTAATGCCAAATCCTTCTCTTCGATAACTTCGTCACAATACTTGAGTGGCCTTTCATCCCATGGATTGAAACATATCGCCAAATCCGCCTCTTGAAACATCCCGATATCTCCAGCAGAGTCACCAACAGAAATTGTCTTATTTTTCGATATATTATAACGCCTTTGTAACATTTTTACAATTGCCCCTTTACCATTCATCTGAACTTGGTATCGTCCAAAATCATCTAATTCGTACATCCCGTTGGATAATTGATTGCCACGCAGCCAACCATTAGTGAAAACTGATAATTTAGTATCAAAACCATTACCATATCGTTCAGCAGTAAACCGATCAATTCCGCCCCATCTTCTACTCCAAGGCAAGTTGGAAGGGAACTGGGCCGCAATATCTCTAGCAGTCTGTTGTAGACCACCTGAAACGATTGCCACCTTAGCACCATCTTTGATTAATTCAGAGATTAACAAATGCCAATTATTCATCATTGGCATCCCTTCCATCAAAGAGCGTAATTCAGAATCAGTAATTTTCCGGTCCCCAATACTACTTTTTATCAAGGCAATATCCAACTTTATCCAATCCCACTCATTTAACAAACCTTGATTGTAAAGTTCAAATGATTCGTCATTTGAAATGCCTAATTTATCGTAAACAAATTGCCAAGTTGAAAGATGGTCAACTAATACACGGTCCATATCTAAACAAACTAAATAACGAAAATCCGACATATACACACCTGCTTATGATACTTTATCATCTAGTTTATTCCATTTATATTGAGATTGAATTTGCTCAACTTGTTTACCCATTATGTAAAGAATAATAGCCACCATCATAGCGAAAAGTCCAATCAAGGTCATAGCGATAGTAGTTAATGTCACGCCTATAGAAACTGAGTTTAATTCACTAAATGTATCTACTACATTACCAGATAATTTGTAACCTAGAATGAATAATACAATCCCTGGAATACCAAATAAGAATAACGGATGCTTAGTTTCCAGCATCCAATAAAATAACTGTGCAAATCTAGATGCAGTAGCGAGTGATTCTCTTTGAGGTAAATTTACTTGACCCGATGATTCGATAATCCGTACTTTGTAGTCTGATGAAAAGTTCATCGCAGTAGATAATTCAGTAGAGTTTGCTAAACCGGTCAATCCGGAGGATGATAGGAAAAGGTGATTGATTCCTAGGGAAGCTATCACCAAATCATCTTCGTTAATTTTTTCTGCGGTATCACTTTTGACAAATGAAAAATAGATATCCCACGCTTCACGTGACCTGTTAACAATAACCGGCAATTCCCTCAGCTTCCACTCTTGAGTTACCATGATTATTAAGCTATTATAATTCTCTGATAGTGATGAATTGGACAAAAACTTGGCCAAATCACAAGCGTTTAGTTGGTTGCCATAATTTAGCACTTGGCAACCAAAGTCTTCTGCCAGTTCTATAGTAGAGTCACTAGAACCAAGGTCAACTAAAACTACTTCTTGAGAAATCTCTTGTGCTCTAACCAACAAAGAAATTATCCTCAGTTCAATGTCTCTTCCGACATAAACTACCCGTAACTTGTCTTCAGTCACAGTAACCATACCAAATCAATTGAACTTATACTCTGCGTATGATTTGAGTACTTTCGCACAATTTTTCCGAGTTTTATTCGACGCCGTTAAGTTATCTTGATGACTATTGACTATCTAGCCCCACTATGCACAAAGGATGGCATGTAGGTGTAGTCATCCCCGCAAAAGATGAGGAATTATTTATTGGTGGAGTACTGGAAACCCTCCCCACTATTGTAGATTCAGTAGTAGTAGTTGATGATGGCTCTTCAGATGGCACTTCCAAGGTGGCTGGGAATTATCTAAATCAAACCTATAATTTGAGGATAATTCGTCTCGAAGGAAAGGGTGTTGGTGCCGCTATTGATGCAGGCCATATGGAAATGCTGAAAAGTTGTCCAAAGCCATTTGTCAGTGTGGTCATGGCAGGAGATGGGCAGATGGACCCAAAAGACATGTGTGAAATTATTACCCCAATTGTTGAAGAAAGGTGTGATTATGTCAAAGGTAACAGATTTATTCATGCTGAAGGATTAGGTAATATGCCAACAATTAGAAGATTCGCTAGCCAAATTCTAGCTTTTTTAACAACACTTGCCTCAGGTATACCTGTTAATGACCCTCAGTGTGGTTATACAGCGACAAATCATCAAGTTCTTGAAAAATGGAACTGGTCTAAATCATGGAGCAAATATGGGTACCCCAACTACTGGCTAATCGAATTGTCTAAACTCTCGTTTGAGGTAATGGAAGTGCCAGTGAAATCAATATATGGAGAGGAAAAGTCTAATTTAAAGATGTTAAGATTTTTGTTTTCTGTTGGTATCATGATGTTTATTATGCTCCACAAGCGATGTCTAACAATGTTATTCAATCGTAATGTTGTACCGCATAGTCTCTTTTCTTTAGTCGCCTACTCGATTGGTTGGATTGCCATTATACCATCGATAAGCACAGATTTAGAACGGGAGATTGCCAATAGTACTAGCGGAATAATATTCCTGGTTTGCATAAGTTGGACTGCTGCTCATGTTTTTGACAGAATGGCAGTAAAAACTAGAATAGAGTTGAGGAAAAATGCGCAGGCACGATAAGCGAAATAAACCACGCAGTGCCCATGTGAGGCACATTCTTGTTGGACATAAACCAGAGGCAAGGGATTTGATCGAACAAATTGCTAGCGCTAGAAACCCTTTACGGATGTTCAAAAAATTAGCTAAGAAATATTCTAATTGCCCAAGTGGTTCAAAAAAAGGTGATCTAGGTGAGTTTGTTGAGGGACAAATGGCTGTGGATTTCGAAAAAGCAGTTTGGGCTACAGATATTGATCAAACACCCACGAAATTTGTGAAAACTCAATTTGGCTATCACATAATTTGGGTACACTCAAAGACAGAGCAGCAGTAAAATGGTGGGCGTACCAAGATTTGAACTTGGGTCCAAGCGTCCCAAACGCCCGAGTATAGGCCAAACTAACCCATACGCCCGTTGTGTTTTGCCACGACTTCCCTGTTATCAACTTCACTCAAGAAATTGCCATAATCCGTCATCCAAACGGAGAATTAATCCTTCAGCCTCGGCCATTTCCAAGAAAGCTGTTACTGATTTTTCAAATCCCTTCTTCTTGAAACTTTTTTTAACCGCCATCAGTGAGATTTTACTTTCTTGATCCAGTGAATCACGCAGTATCTGAAGACCTTTTTTAGGATTGAACACAGTTGTTGATTGGGCTAAACTTTCTGCCTTGTTCAATTGCTTTGATAATGCATCCCTAAGTTCGGGAGGTGTGTTTGCTAGTATGACTTTCCGCCTTAATTCACTAGGATTGGCTGCTTTTTCTACTACAGGTGTTGATTCAGCAATCCGTTGACCACAATGTGGGCATGAATGACCTGTGGATTTCCTCCCATGGCAATTATTGCAAGCAAGACATTTGAACACATTCCAAGTATCTGCCATGAGTTTGAATTCCGGCGGTGGTTATTGAAAATGACTGTCAAAGGCTAAAATCTGAACCTGTCCCATTTCTCTTACTACCCGGCCTTAATGCTGGAGCAGCAGGAGCTTTTACATCAACACGTTTCTGCTTTTTATCTTCTGGCACCATCAAACCGCCTCTAATTGGGCCAGTAGATTGCCTACCACCAACAGAGAGAGAATTTGGTAAAATAAGTGCAGCCATGGCAACACCGTGATGTTCTGCTCCGGCCGTAACTTCATCTACTGCGACATCAAATGTGATTACTTCTAAGTCTCTAGAGGCTAATCTACGTTGAAGATTCCTCCTAAGCAAAAGCGTTGTTTCTTCATAGTCCATTTCCGTAGAAATGGTTGCTACTATTGCACATTCATCACCTTCAGGAGTAATACAAGAGGCCCAAGCAACTCCGGCACACGCACTAGAACCGTTGTAAGAATAAGCAGTTGCCATGTGACATTCAACTAATGACCCCATGGGCAGTGGTCGTGGTTGTGTTGCTTCAAAATTCAACGGTAGCATAGCACCTTTCACTTCAATTAATCTGGTATCTCCAAGCCCCAATTCAACTAGACCTTGGTCGTAAGCGTCTTCGGCATTTTCACCCCATGGAGCAACAGCAGTCATCAACCAACCTTGACTTCCTCGAGACACCCTTCCCGGCTTCATGAACAACACCAGTCGCAAGAGGTTCTTGAATGAAATGGTTATCCCAGCACATGGTTGCGAGATATCGAGAGGTTATTTTGCTGGTCGGATTAACCCTCATCGGGATCGGATTAATTCTAGGATATCAGAAGGGTACTACTTCTGCGTCAGTTGTTTTTCTGAGTTTTTTAGTACTCACAATTACCGTGGTTTTTTGGAATTTATTTGAAAAAACCGGTACTAATGATTTCAATCAGCATTCCTCACCCGGAGTTATCGAGAAATATACCACACCAAATTCAACTGATGGTGAAATAAATGAAGCATCAGTGATACCAAACCCATTGGATAGTGATATCGACATACCACTTATGTGATCATAGCAACCTTATAGTTTCCAAGTTTTTTGGAGCGTAAGTTCTACATTTGTAACGTTCTCTTAGGGTGTGACCCAATTCGTTACACTTGTGATAATCTCCGTGATGACAAATAATATTGCGGGGCTTCGGGTTGAGTTGTTCAACAAATTCCAGTAGTTGTCTCCTATCTGAATGTCCTGAAAAGCCATCAATTGTTGCCATTTCACAACCGACTTTGACTATTTCTGTTTGACCATTGATAACCATGGGTACTTCACTGAAGCCTTTTTGCAATCTTCTGCCCAAGGTCCCTTCTGCTTGGTAACCTACGAAACATAAGGAGTTCCTTTTGCTATGTGCCCAATTTTTGAAATACTCCACAACGGGACCTGCATTCATCATTCCTGATGTCGCTAACACAATACAAGGAGATGGGTCCATTAGAATATTTTCTCTGAGATCACGACTTTTTACTGGTCGGAACCATTCGTTACTAAACGGGTTGCCACCGTCATCTTTGAGCAGAGATTTACGAAGGGTATTGGTCAGATAGTTTGGATGGGCTGCATGTATTGCTGTGGCTTCTTGAATCATACCATCCAGCCAGACTGGAACTGGTTTAACCGTTCCAGAGCGAAACAACTCATCAATGGCAATCATAACTTCTTGACTTCGACCTACTGCAAACACTGGAAATACCATTTTCCCACCTCGACTTAAAGTTCTTGAGACAATATCCTTCAATTCTTGATTTGCTTCTTGCCTTGAGGGTTGGTAGTCTCCTTCCGAGCCATATGTTGATTCCAAAACAAGAGATTCAACACGTGGGAACCGAGTATTAGCTGCATCGAATAACCAAGATTTTTCGTATTTCTGATCACCGCTAAACAGAAGGTTATGCTTTCCATCACCTATGTGGAGATGTACTGCAGATGAACCAAGGATGTGACCTGAATTGGAAAATGTCATTTTAACATCTGGTGCGATATCTGTAGTTTCGTCCCAATTGACATCAACAACGTGTCTTTGACAAGTGCGGATATCTTCCATACTATATGGTGCCCGTTTCCCTTCAGTGCCACCAATTTTAAGATAATCAGTTTGTAATAACAACATCAAATCCCGGGTAGGAGGAGTACAGTAGACTGGACCGCGGTAACCATATTTGAATAAAATTGGTAGCATCCCAGCATGATCAAGATGTGCATGTGTTAGAATCACGGCGTCGAGTTTGTCCACTGGTAACGCTTCGGGAGCGTTAAAAAATGGCATCGGATCATTATCATTAGCGACATTCACTCCTACATCAATCATTATTCGTGATTCGTTAGTGGTTACCAAGTGACAAGCCCTGCCTACTTCTCGGTATGAGCCAAGAGCAGTTACTCTAGCCCACATTGACCCTGGGCGCTTTGGCCGATGTATATTCAAGCCAAAATTCTTCAATAACTTACGCCTTTCTTCAGCATTTACCTGCCTGTAGCCACGTATGTCATGAACGGTTTTCGACAATAGCGGAGGTGTTCTCTCAACAATTGGTATCCATCCAGATTTAGTTCTAATCTCATTTACGTTAACTCCTCTACGACCAACTGCTTCACCTGGATTCTTACACTGAATGATTACTTCACTGAAACAACTGTCAAAATAGATATGGGAAATTTCTGCTTCTGCAGGAATTATAGATTCTATTATCGACTTTGCATCTAGTTCTGATTTTACGATACTTGGGTCGGGGCGGATTTTTATTTTCCGTTTAATTTTCTTTGCAATCTTACCAACAAGACCGTCGCCGCCACCAAACTTTTCTGGTTCATTGGTAACAATAGCGATATTTCCTGCTTCTAAGTCAACTTTATACTCAATTGACTTTGGTACAATTTTAATTATTTCATCTTTCAGTTCTTTGAATGTGAGACGCACATTTCCACCCGCTTATCCGCAACCTCACAACACATGTGTCGAACACAATGCAGTAAACTGCGGGAATAAAAATCAAGAAAGAAGTTTACTGACCTGATCTTCAGTTTGAAGAACAAATCCATCTTTTTTGGTTATGACGGCAAGATCCATTCCGTTCCCGGAGGCTGCATCTCGCTGTCCTGATGCGTGAAGGGCGCGGGCTGCAAGTTTCAATGCTTCGGTCTCAGTCATATCCTTTTTGAAACCATCCTCTAGTACACCATACATGTAGGGTGATCCCGAACCTGTTGCACAATATACATCGGGGATAGAACCACCTGCTGAGTCAATTGAGTATACATGACCCCCATCTTCATCAACACCAACAATCAAGAGTTGAACCCAATGAGGTCTGCCAGAGAGTATGTTTGCGGTTAGAGTTGCGGCTCCCTTGACAGTCATTGATTGCTGTCTGCGTAGTTCAAACAGGGCAACTTCTGCAGTTAGGGTTCTTGAGAGAGATTGAGCATGACCGACTAGCCCAGCGGTAGTTAGTGCAAGGTTATTGCCTATTTGGAATAATTTTTGCACTGATTTGTTAGCAATGAAATGCCCCATTGTAGCCCTATGGTCTGCCCCAACAACGACTCCTCCGTTGAAAGTTATACCTAATGTACTGGTTCCGGTTTTTAGCACGTTTGCGTTGTTATCCATCATCATCATCCTCTCCTAAAGTCGGCACCTTTTGAACATTGGTGCATAAAGCGCTGACCTCCAATCTATTTCAATATTAATATCGTGAGACAAATTTTCTCTAGAAATAGGTCGTATTCTTCCTTTTTCGATGCGAGTATTCTTGTGCTTACGACTTGTCGCATACCACATGAAGAAGAACAAGGAGGATGACCCGCACCAGTCATCACTGGATTCTTTTTCTGATATCAAACTCCCAAGCATGCCAGATTTGGACAAACTTGCCAAAGCTGACAAATTAATCAAACAAAATGAGGAGACAAAGTCACTGTCAAATAACACTCTAAACACCTTTGAAATGCCGAGTATGAACACTGCCAAAAAAACTAATCAAGTCCCTTCTGAACTCATCTTTCACAATTTAGGAAATAAGTATCCAAATCCACCGATAAAATCTGATGATAAAGGCCTAGTAGTCCATAGAGCAGTGCTAAATGATATCACCGGAACCTCTACTTTGCTTGATTGGCTATCTGATGGACATGCTGCAATAGTTGAATTAGGTCGCTTAATCAAGCGAGATACTGAATTTAATTCTGCGCTTAATTCAATGCACACTTTCATAGAAGGAGACCTCGGAGGGCAAATCATTCAATTGACCGACACGAGACTAATGCTTCTACCTCCTGGATGCCGAGGTTTGAAAGGGGTTGAAATGGAAGCGTTTGCCGCCACAGCAGAAGAATTAGGCAGGAGGCGATTGTAATACAAGAGTCACCTGTAAACATCCCCTGCCCTATTTGCCACAAAGAAGGTGATGTGTTTATGATTGCCCACATAGACGAAATCCCATACTTTGGTGAACACACACAAGTCACCGTAATGTGCCATAGTTGTGGATGGAAACAAACAGATTTTATTCCTGCTGAAGGTAAAAAAGCAGGATGTTGGACATTAGCAATAACCAACGAAACACAGCTTAGATCTCGAATTGTAAGGTCAAGTTCGTGCACTGTCAGAATACCTGAACTAGATTTACAAGTCAATCCTGGTAGCAGTTCAACAGGCTATGTATCTAATGTTGAGGGTGTGCTCAATAGATTTCTTGAAGTAATGAATACGGTACTTCGTGGCCTACAATCTGATGTTGAAAACCAACTCGTCCAAGGAAACAAGGTAGATTTAACTCAAACAAGTAAGGAAATTGTTCAGTTAGAATTATTGATTTCTAATGTGAAAAATGCGGGCTCAGACAATACCGTTGCTATTACTCTAGAATTTTTGGACCCACATGGCCATTCTATGATATTGGATGAATCTGCTGTTGAAAGAGAGCTTACTGATGAGGAAATTGCGGTATTACCAACCGGACCTGATCCAGCAGTCTTTTCTGCATAATCATTTAGAATCATTTGCTAAGAATTCCCCAACTAAATGACTGGTTTGGTCACGTAACTCTATGTGGTTTGCCATCCACTCAGAGGCTTTATCCACACAGATTTGTTTCATTTCTCCAGCAAGAATCTTACCATTTCGGTAATCCGAATTTAATTCTGCTAGATAACTGTCATCATCTTCAAAGAAATACATCATGTACTGATATGCCACATCAACATCAGGATTACCACCTAATCTTCGATGCTCCTCGATTGTTGATTGACCACCTGAGTAGGCTTTGCGTATTTTTTTGCTGATTGTATCAACATCGTCATTTAGAAATATTGTAGTCTTAGGCTTACTACTACTCATCTTATCACCGGTCAATCCAATCGCAAAATGATGGTACGTAGAAGATGGTGCAAGTAGCCCCATGCCACCTAACTCGCGTTCAAGTTCTAATAATTTCATTCTGATTGTGGCTTTATCTCGTTGTGTCGCACTTGGGATTACAATAGTACCTTGCTTAGCATTAGAATTAATGTCTGAAAAACCTAACTCGGATAATTTGGTTACCATTCTTTTGAAAACCTCTGCGACCTTATTCCGGTCAATACGACCATTAGGCTGTTGACCAAGAATCTCAGCGTTCTCATCTTGTATTGAAAGTCCAACAAGTAGTCCAGGACCGTTGTTGTCGTTCACATTGAACCAATTAGATTTAGCAGCAATACCGCGAGTTAATCTGAGGTGAGGATCTTGATCTACTCCAACTGGGACCACTATTGGCCTTAAACCACCGTATTCTTCTGTCTGAGGATGCAATATGTCACCAACTTGAACCATTGGAGCTTGGAGATGTGCTAAGTTAGTATCGCCCTTAAAACCATATATCGACTCAAATTCATTGAGGTTCGTTCTTTTACCTAACTGAAACCCTAACCTTTGGACAACTGACCTTGTAGATTGAAAATATACATTGGTTTTTTCTGGATCTAATCCCAAAGCAGCATAGTTTGCTACATATTCCTGCAAAGCTATTTCTCTCCCTTTGGCCAGCCCAACTCCTCTTGTTGCTTGGCTCTCTAAATCAGCTACTGCGATGGTAACGTCACCACCAAGTTGCTGAAACCACTTAACCTGCTCAATAACCATTGAATGACCAAGGTGCATCCGACCACTAGGCATTAATCCAGTTAATACACCAAATGATTGGTTTGAGTTATGAGCATTGATAACCAAATCGAGATCTCTATGAGCAAAAACAATCCCACGCCTATGAAGGTGTGACGGATTTGGCAAGGTAATATTAGAGAAATCTGATAATCCGAACTGGTCTATTATTCTAGAATAATCAGTAGATTGGTTACTACTCCATGGGTCAATGTTTACTTTATCCGCAACCATGGCAATCCCAGCAATTAGTGTTCATTTGTTTTATGTCATCAAGGCTTCGATATAATTCAAGTGATAATGGCAATTAGGGATAATGTCATTTACCAGCCAAAGGACCTATACCTTCCCGTTTGAGAATCAATAACATACTAAGAATAACTCCTGACCCTATTGCAACAGCAACATAGGGAATCCATGTTGCTTCAGCATCTATTGGCCTTGGTTTAAGCAACCATGTGAAAACTAAATCCTCTTGATCGGCAAATCTCTTGGACCACTTGAATAAATCTGTAGTTTCATGAGCAGTTATGGTAATTGCGGCAGAATGATTATTCCAAAATTCAGTGATACCCATCACATCATAAGTCGAATTTGTCACAGTTATTTTCACTTCCCGTTCATCAATCACGCTCAACAGCAAATATCCATCCGGTGATTGACTGTAACCTTCTTCCGTATGCCTTGAATTGGTGATGTCTTCTAATGGTACATCATCAGAAGATATTGAAATGATTGCAGATTCTTCAATGTCCAACATCCAGGTAATTGGAACATTCCAACGCTCTGGAAGTAGTTTTTCACACTGCTCAGTGGCAAGTGACTTGAAAGAGATAACATAATTTTCACCAACTTCGCTTACTGAATGGTCAAATTGATAACACTTCTCTTTAGCCCAGTAGGACCATGCTTGACCCCATGTAGTCAACCATGCATCTGCATCATCACTGATGTAGTCTTCAATTTTGGAATCGTGGCGAATTGTCGCCTCGTTAACTCGGCCAATCCAGTATAGATTTACCAAACCACCTTCCTCAACTGCGTCCTTAACTGTGTCCACTGAACCAACTACCTGCTCTAAACTACCACCACGACGACCTAAATTGTACCAATCCCATAAATCCGCAGGAATATCTGTTGAATTATGCCATGCCGTGTAGCCAAGTGAATTCGCATCTCCGTGGACAACAAATCCTTGCTGTGAAATAATTTGATGCTGTGACATAGTCAGAGAATTTGGCGTATATGTGGACACCGGGTTCTCACCCCATAGACTTGCATCAACTCTTTTCTCGATATAATCTCTGCATTCTCCTGCCACAGCACCCGGATCGGAATTCCAAGATAATCCTGGAATCTCATAACAACCAAACTCATCTCCGTTATTGAGCCGCTCTGTAACCAGAGAGGTGTTGAGCCAACCGTCTTCATCCCAATTTGCTTCAGCAATAACTGACGGAGAGAAAATTAAACCGAGCAAGGAAAGAAGAATCACCGTCAAAATACTGGCATTCTTCACAACAATCACAACCCGGGTGATTAATGGTCATTATCCTTAGTTTTGATACTTCGTATTGTTGGATTTTTGGAATCATGGTGAAATCATTATATTATGATTATATTTGAAGCAACAATCAAAGGCAAATCCCATTACGCAAAGATATGAACGACAGCCTCGATGATATTCTCGAGGCATGGAACACTCTTGAGACACACTGGAAAATCACTCCACGCAACGGAGGGATAGCACAAACACCTGGTTACTCCTTTATCAGGTTTATTTTTTCTCCTATAATTAGAGGTTTGTTACGAATAAAGATGTCTGGTTCTGAAAGGATACCAACTAAAGGGCCAACCATCTTTGCGGCTAATCATCTGTCGCATGTTGACCCGATACTAGTAATTGCATCATCAAGAAGGAAAGTTCATTATTTAGCTAAAGACGGTCATTTCAAAAATTTCTTTCTTCGAAAATTTATGAATCTCACCGGACAGATTGAAACTCAACGAGAAGAAGGTGGCGATTTAGCACTTGCTTCTGCTGCTGATGTTCTTGAATCGAATTGCGCATTAGGAATTTTTCCTGAAGGCACACGTTCAAAGAAAACTGAAAAGCCCTTTTTACTGCCTGGAAAAACCGGCGTCGCTAGGCTTGCTGCATCCTTCCCGCATGCATGTGTAGTCCCTGTAGCGTTAGAAGGAACCAGAACAATGATGGCACCACAAGCAGATAAGTTCCCTAAATTGTGGAAACCTGTAAAAATAAATTATGGCAAGAAGATTTCATGGCTGGAGTGGCTTAGTAGCGAGGAAGGTGGAAATATGTCACCCAAGCAAATTAAAGCCATGGCCAATTTAGAGAAACATGAGATTAAATCTCGTATTGCCTCACTCTATAGAAAATTTACCGACCAATTAATGTCCAGCATTAGTGAATTAGGAGCGCCCTAAATCGCATATTCCCCATTTAGTTGGTAGAATAAAACTAGAAAATTATCAAAGACTTCCTCCCTTTGGTTAGGTTGGTGACATCATGGAAGAATATCTAAATTTAATCCGACGAATTTTAGATGAGGGTGAACAAAAGGGCGACAGAACAGGAACTGGTACACTATCGGTATTTGGCCACCAAATGAGATTTGACTTATCGAAAGGATTTCCGATGGTGACTACCAAGAAGTTACACCTAAAATCCATTATTTACGAACTACTGTGGTTTCTGAAGGGCGATACAAACGTAAAATACCTTCAAGATAATGGCGTTAGAATTTGGAATGAATGGGCAGATGAAAATGGTGATTTGGGCCCTGTTTACGGCAAACAGTGGCGCCATTGGGAATCAAAAAATGGCAAGGTAATTGACCAGATTACTGGGGCAATCGATATGATAAAAAACAACCCTAATAGCCGTAGAATAATTGTTTCAGCTTGGAACGTTGGAGAATTAGAGGAAATGGCATTGATGCCATGCCATGCTTTTTTCCAATTCCACGTAGCAAATGGTAAATTGAATTGTCAACTCTACCAAAGAAGCGCAGATGTATTTCTTGGAGTACCTTTCAACATTGCGTCATATGCATTACTTACCCACATGATGGCCCAAGTTTGCGGTCTTCAACCTGGAGCATTTGTTCACACAATCGGTGATGCTCACTTATACAACAACCATCTAGAACAAGCGCGTCTACAAATTACCAGAGAACCAATGAATTTACCAAGTTTAAAGTTGAATGAGGCCATTGATGATATTGACAAATTTACCTTTGATGACATCGAAGTGCTAAATTATCAGCATCATCCACACATATCAGCACCAATTGCCATCTGAGTTGTTGACATGATAATAATGATATATGCTTGTGATGAAAAAAACGCCATCGGCAAAGATGGTGATTTGCCATGGCGCCAATCAACCGATCTACAGCATTTCAAAACAATAACCAGTGGTGGGACCATTGTCATGGGCAGAAAAACCTGGGACAGTTTACCAGGTATGCTACCTAATCGAAGGCATGTGGTCTTAACTCGAAGCGATAGGTCTGATGTAGAAACAGCGACTTTTAATGAAATAATTGAGATGGCTAAATCACAGGATTTGTTTGTAATCGGAGGTGGCGAAATATATGAATTATTTTTACCTTATACACAAATCATTTACCGTACAATCATTCACTGTACTGTTGACCAACCAGACACCTTTGCACCAGAAATTGATGAGTCGATGTTTACACTGGACGAACATAACTTTGTTGAAAAATCACAGCGTGATCAATACGATATGACTTTTCAAAAACTTTCAAAATAAGTAAAACTACTTCTTTTTGTATTCTGTTACTCTTATGCCTAAACGCCCAGTCAATGCTTCCCTTTGCATAATCCTAGCATACTTCTTTTCAAACGCTGATTTTAAATCAATTTCCATCGCAATCGAATGTCCCATTAGCAAGATCATAATGTCTGCCATTTCTTCTGCACACTCCTCAATTGGTTTACCCTTGGTGATAGCAGCAGAGAGTTCGCCCAATTCCTCAACAGTCAGAGCAATACGGTAGCCCATATCGTGACCATTTTTGCCCGCAAAATCATGTTTGTGATGGAATTGAGCCACTTTTTTCATCATTATTTCCCATTCATTGCTCGGCTCGTGAGCCACCCAATCGTCGACAGTCAAACCTTCCATGATAATATTGTAACGAAGGTACAGAATAGTTCTTACTCATCCCTCAAAATATTGAAAAGGGTTTGAAAAACAGGCTCTAAACGTTCATTAGCTTGGGCAGAAACCTGTTGATGAGATAATTCGGCACTTCTATCTCCCGGTTCTCTTCCTGCAGCCCAGTTTGATGAGATACAGATTGCGGAATATGGAATATTCAATTCATTGGCGAGTTTTACTTCCCTTGCCATAGTCATACCAACCATATGCCCACCGAGAAGACCAATTGCATCTACCTCAGCTCTTGTTTCGAAATGAGGACCTTGGGCAAGCCAATAAGTGTAATACATCCGCTCATTAGAGTTGTCAAATCCTTGGGAAGACCTTAATCCTGATTCTAATTTATTATTTAATTCAGCAGAGAATGGTTCGGTAACAGAAGTGAAGGTCGCAAACTCTTCGCTGAAAGTCGAAGCAACTCCACTAAAATCAATATACTGGTCGGCCAAAGCAACTTTCCCAGGCGGGAAATCTGCCTCTAATGTTCCAACTGAACAAACAGAGATTATCACATCACAGCATGCTTCTTTTAGAGCAGCCATATTGGCTTTGTGATTAATTGAGTGTGGTGGTTTGTTTGCTTGTTCACCATTATGATGTCGTTGTAGGAAGAATAATTCCTTTTCTTCATCCTTGCCAATTATGTTAATTGTCATACATTTCAGGGGGACTTGCCCATATTCTGTTTGTACCATCACATTGTCTGTTCTTTTTTCGAACATGTGGTATTCTTCATTAGGGCCGTCTTTGAATTCAAAATCAACTAGACCTGTACCGCCAATAATGCCAATGCGTTCCATTAGGCATCACCAATAGAGAGGTTGGTTATTCCTCTAATCGGGCAATTAGATCTGCTTTCTTACCAGTTACTGGCTTTCGAGCAGCCTTTAGGAGTTCTTTCAGTTCTGCAACTGTCATACTGCTATGGTCAACAGGTTCTGTTGTATCTTCTTGTACTACTTCTTTGGTTTCTTCCACCTCAGATACAGCTTCTACAACGTCATTAGATTTTTCAGATTCTGGCTCCATGGCTTCTGCTGCATCTAGAATCGAAGGAGTTGCTTCTGTTTCATCTTCTTCGTCTTCCATGGCTGCTGCTAGAGCTGCTGCTTTCTTGGCTTTCAGTTCTGAAGCAGTTTTAGCCTCTTCTGCATGAATTTCATCGAGGGTTGGACCTTTTTCATCTACTACACCAGTTTGTAACAATTGACTCTTCCTGATAGAGATTGATTTGATAGGATAGATTGGTTTTACCGCCTTTCTTACATCTTCTTCAAGTTCTCCACCTAGAATTGCCTCTTGTAGCTTAGAATAGGTGTTCTTTGCGGCAAAGCCGAGAAGTAAATCTCTCGTCTTAGAGCGCATAACTTGCTTAACTGAGGTTTGAACTCTCTTTTGAGTGATAATCAATGGTTTTAGTCTAACCAAATAACCGTCTGTAGTCACTACATCCACGACATCGTCTACCTTTCCGCGGTATCTACGGATTTGTCTTCTGATGTGATCTGTTTGGTGGTGATGACCGATGAAAGTTGTTAGAGCATCTTGTCCAACACATTCGTCTACACGGAACCTTAGAATCACGTGCATCTTGGTGAAGTCACCATTGAATTCTTGCAAAGTCATTTCGTAGACTCTGCCTATAATATGCTCATCTGACTCACCGATCGTTTCTCCGATATTTTTGAAATCCCATGGATGTCTTGGTGCACGAATGGTGTACCATCTCTTTGTCTTCCACTTGTCACGCTGTTTACGTGCTGCCGCACGTGCCTTTGCACTCACTTTCTTTGCCATCGATATCAACTCGGTTAGTCTTGCGGGGGCTACCCCACTTGCAAGTTGCCGACTAACCTCCCCTATTTCAAAGAGACTATTGCAGTGAGTGGTAAATATTTGCTAATATTCAACAAAACTCTTCAACAACCAGTCTACCCGAGTAGTATGGGCCTACATCACGTAAGTTGTCGAGTCACTGCCAGTGGCGTAGATGATACTGCGACAATTGTTGACGCTATGGGGTGGTTAGCGGGTGAAGAGCAAGAAATCTCTGTTGATAAATCGACTTCTTATCACGGCTCTATGGTATACCTAATCTCATTTAAGTTAAGCAAAAATAAAGCGGTAAAACAATTTACTAACAAAATAAAAACTGTCGACAAAACCATAATTGCCGAAAATTTATCTGAGAAAATAGACGAGAACAATACCCTGCACATTCGATTATGTTTGGATAATTTGATTGAACAACGTATATTGATAACAAATTCAACTCAAAAATCGGTCAAGTGTAATATCAAAATTGAAGTTTACCCCGGGCAGACAGCTATTGGTGAAATAAACAAAATTTTGTTTACAAATTAGGATTTTTAGCATAACCTAAAATTTGTGATGATTCACAAGGGGTTAAGTATCTCAAGTTCCACCGAGGGAATGAGGAGAAATTATGACCCATGTTGTAACTACTGCGTGCGTAGACCACAAGTACCAAGAATGCGTAGCAGTTTGCCCTGTAGATGCATTTAGAGAAGCCGAAACTTACCTAGTTATCGACCCAGACGAATGCATTGATTGCGGCGCTTGTATCCCTGAATGCCCTGTGGACGCAATTTTCGCTGACACCGATGTTCCAGAAGAAGAAGAACACTGGATTGAACGCAATGCTGAAGAATCAGTAGATGCAGAAATAGCAGAAGGAGAATCTCCGGTTCTCGCAGATTAAATCAAGGCAGTGATAATATGTCAGATTTAGATTTTACCCAGTTCCGTAGCGGTAGCGAACTTTTGAAAAGAGGATTTGCTAGAATGCAACAAGGTGGCGTCATCATGGACGTCGTTAACGCTGAACAAGCAGCAGTAGCAGAGGATTCTGGTGCTGTGGCAGTAATGGCGCTTGAGAGAGTACCTGCCGACATCAGAAAACAAGGTGGGGTCGCTCGGATGAGCCATCCAGACATGATTCAAGGAATATTAGACTGCACATCAATACCAGTGATGGCTAAATCAAGAATCGGCCACGAAGGAGAATCAAGGATTCTCGAATCTATGGGCGTCGACATGATTGATGAATCAGAGGTATTGACTCCAGCAGACCCATTCTTCCACATCAACAAGAAGGATTTTGAAATTCCATTTGTTTGCGGAGCGACTGAACTTCCTGAGGCTGTCCGTCGTATCTACGAAGGTGCTGCAATGATTAGGACCAAAGGGGAAGCAGGCACAGGCAACGTTGTCGCTGCAGTGACTCATGCTAGACTCATCGATCAAGAAATCAAGCAATTACAAAATCTCGACCAAGAGCAACTAAGCGTTGCCGCCGACTCAATAATTTCTAGATACAAAATATTGTCACAAAAATCAACCCTTCCAGGAACCTACGAAGTTACGCCATTTGGACCAATTGATGATACAATGCACCAAGAAGTTGTGCAAATACTTTCAGAGATAAAAGAAATCCAACGTCTCCCAGTAGTGACATTTTCTGCTGGTGGAATCGCCACACCTGCTGACGCCTCGCTAATGATGCGGATGGGCATGGATGGAGTGTTTGTGGGCTCGGGAATTTTCAAATCTGAAGACCCAAAAACCATGGCGGATGCAATAGTTCTTGCTACCGCACATTATGATGATGGTGCAAAAGTCGCTGAAGCAATGGCAATGACTCTTGGAGAGCCGATGAAAGGTGACGAATTAGATACTTTGGAAGTAAGATTAGATCAGCGTGGCTGGTAATCATTCTAGAGGATTATCAATTCCTTCCTCACCTAATGTCCACTTTAATGTCTTCACCACGCCTTGTAATGCCTTGTGAGTTCTAGCTGCCTCCTTCATGCCGTCTAGATCTCCATTTTTACGACACTGATCATACCATTGCTTCCACTGAACTAATTTACCTTCAGCATCCTCAAGCATTTGTTCAATCTCAGACCAAGTACGATTGTATGACCGGTAGGGAATTCCATTCTCATCAGTCATCTTACTCATGCAATCCTACAACAAGTCATATTTATTCAATACTATCAATTATCTAAGATTCAACTTGTAAATTTACTAAATTAGTCTTGTTCTTAATCGACACATTGTCACCAACAACACAATCGATTAAAGAACATTCAGAACCAATAATGACATTATTACCGATAACTGAACTTTTAATTTCAGTATTATCACCTACTTTTGAATTATTCATGATTAAACTATCTTTGATTTCACAATTTTCACCAACTAAGACTTGCTCACAGAGCACACTCTTAATCACTCTAGATTTAGATTCAGCACTATCAAAAACATATCCACCATCATCGGTAATTTCACCTGGTGGGATTTTGAAAGGGAGTTCCATGCGTTTAACTATTAACTCATTTTGTGCTCTTACCAGTTCACTTGGCGTACCAACATCAAACCATAGTCCATCTAGCTTCTTAGCATATAACGGCCATTCCAATTCCAATAATTTAGGAAACAGGTCTTTACTAAAATCATACTTGGTATCAAATGGAATATAATCTAGTACTTCAGGTTCAATAATGTATAATCCAGCGTTTATGACATTACTAAATGCATCTTCAAGGGAAGGTTTTTCTAAAAATTTAGTGATATAACCTTCAGAAAGATTTGCGTCAATTGGCCCCATAATCTTAGAGGATAAACCAACAATGCCAAACTGTGTGGGGTCTTCAACTTCCCAAAGAGCCATTGTCACCTTAGATTTCGAAAATCTGTGGGCTGAAATTAATTTCTTTAAATCAGAAGATAGAATTGCATCACCAGACGCTACAATAAAGGTATCAGTAAGTTTGTCTTGCAATAATTTGACGCTACCAGCAGTCCCCATCGGCCTAGCTTCATTGTTAACTGAAAAATCCCCGGACTTCTGTTGGTTCCATTCCTTTACCAAAGAAACCAAGCCTTCACCTTGGTAACCTGTTGTCAAAATTACTTCCTTAACCCCTGCGTCAAGTAATGCATCATTGACATAATCTATTACTGGTTTGCCTAAGACCTTTACGAGTGGTTTAGGCCTATTTGCTGTTAATGGATAAAGTCGAGTACCTTTGCCACCGGCCATGATAACGCCAATCATATTGACACCTATCTTCTTCTAGAAACATCAACTCTTCGCATGTTTTTCTTTTTGTCAGATTTCTTTGACTTAGATTTGGAAACAAAATCTTCGTTACTCAATCCGCCAAATGTAATAGAGCCATTGGACAATAGTGAATTAGTCAGTAATTCCGCAACTTCTTCAGACTGTGCGCCCGTTTTCATCTCTTTCTTGACCGATGCGTTATGATCTGTCAACCAAGATTTTCTTTCTTCCCTAACGGCTTTTAATTCATCTTTGGCTTTATTGACATCGACCATCAATTCCTCAATCTTTGCATGCACTTCGTTAGCCTTTTCTTTTAGTTCGACAAATTCTGTATGAAATCTGTCCCCTTCTGACTTAAGGAAATCACGATGAGCAAATGCTTCATCCACTTCAGGTGTTTTGGCATTTAGTCTCTCTACCGCTTCAATCATTGCATTATGGGCTGCATCTGCCTCCGCTTTGAGGGTTTTAATTGCTGAATCGATATCGGACATATCTACTTCAACCATCTTGAACTTAGTTACTTCAGGCTCTAGTTCTTCGATTCGCTTAGAAAATTCTTTGATTTTCTTAACCATTTCTTTTTCCTTGTTTACGCCAACAGATGTGGTTTCAAACCTCTTTTCAAGAGCGTCTACTTGTTGTTTCAAATCAGCATATTCTGCTGTAGCAGAGCGCTTTTCTGTGCGATCTTTTCTTTTACCCTTGATTTGTGAAATTAGATCACGCATTTGACTTTGAATGGCGTTACGCTTTTCTTTAAATGATTTTATTTCTGCACGCATGGCTCTTACTTCAGCAACAAATAGTTCGATTTTCTCTCGATGTTCCTTATATTGAGACTGTACTGAATTTCTCTTTTCTGCTGAAACCTTAGCCTGAGCATTGAAATTGTTACGAGTTTCTCTCATCTTACGAACTCTGGACTCCATTGCATGGAGCTTCTCACGAAGTTCTGCGTCTGGCTTTTCTTCGCCCTCGTTCAACTTGCCGCGCATGGTTGGTCGTAAGAGTTCACCATTTCAAATCTACGCTTTGGAAAAAATGTCGTTAAACAATGATAAATGTCAGTAATGTCGATGCAATCAATGTACCTGCTAGCCCAATTATATTGAAAACGAGTGAACTGGCGGCACGTATTCTTTCTTTGAATACCGAGCGTATACGGACATTCATTTGTGAACCAATGAGTAATTCTCCGCTGACTTCTTCAAGTCTTACAGAAACTGTTGCTTCGCCAAATCGTTCAGGCAATAAAGACTGCCATGCAACAGTACCATCCCTTAATAGAGCAGACATTATTGCTAAAATATCATCATCACCAGATTGTGAAAGGGGCAATCCTTGGGCAGGCCACCATTGCTTTTCACCAGGTTTTAACCGGTAAGTCATCGCAATATCGTGAGGCCTAAAGTCTGGAGATTGAACTCTTAATACAACCGTTCTTGTTTCATCTGATAGATTGTGCATGTAAGTAAACAAATTTGCTTTTCCGTAAACGACATTCTCCATATCGACTTCAAAAATGATGTCGTCTTTGATAGATTTCCTTCCCGCCGATAAATCCTCCTCAATTCGTCCAATCATCCGGAAAAAGGCAGGGCATTGTGATTCTATATAATCGATAATTAGTAACCATTCTTCGATGGTAAAAACCTCGTGATTCTTAACAAATTCCACTCCCGCCTTAGTTAGAATTTCACCAAATTCTGAGTAAACTGATGATAGGTCGAGGCCTTGCGAATGCTTGTAAAGCGTCATCATCATTTTTTCTCTAGCAAACCTTGGCTCTACTCCTCGCTTTACGTATGCTTCAACATCTTTCACAAAGGTCTCATATTCAGACTTGAGTAATGGGTCGAGTTGTGATTTAACTAAATCTGAAAAAACCATGTCAAGGGTCGATGGGTGGACAGGTGAATTGTATGCTTGTAAAAGACCGGTTCGTTCTGCCATATTGAAGTTTGATGATCTAGTCGCAATATGTTGACCAAGTGAAAGCATAGTCAGGGAAAAAGAGAGAGCAAGTAAGTTCTTCCCCATGTCGCTTTGTATACCATAAAATGCTATACCAGATAAGGCAAATATCGCTAGTAGAGAGCAAGTTAAGGAAAAGAAATGCTTGGTAACTGAACGTTTTATGGAATCCTCAAGAGGCTCATAACCATGCAATGATCTAATTGACAGATGCTTTGATTGAGCTGCTTTAACTGCTTGTTCAAATGACCTAATTGTCAAATTAACTCGATGCCTATGTAGAGCCAAAGCAAGTATATAACCAAGTAAGATTACAAATACTAAAGCCACTAATATGGTCGAAAAACTTTGGTTTAAGGTCGGTTCAATAAAACTGTCCCACCAATCCGGTGAGGAGTTAGCATAAGCCCATGCTCCAAAAAAAGTCAGAATCGCAAACCCTGGCAAGAATAATAATAATCTTAATCCAAAGGAGATTAACTGACGGTCAAATGCGTATAAAAACGCCTCGTTGTTCCATCGCCTGATTTTTTTTATCGAGTTGTTACTCAATGCTTTGACAGTATCACTAAAGCTTTGCTCTGAATCGGGATTAGCGTGATTATCATCCGCATTGACTGAATCATCTTCAACCTTAGAATTATCAGGTTGGTCAGTGATTTCTTCATCACCCATGAGCGGTCGAAGTCGACACCATTCTAAAGTGTTGAGTCAAATAAATGTAGTTTAATGACTTATTATGAATTTTGCAGCTATGTCGTCATGCAACTGGATATCTGAATCATTACATTGATAACTATTGTCTCCGATTTTGCTAATAGCATCGCCAATAGTGATATTGAATTGTTTAACAAGATCGGTATCCAGTTTACCCAATGCGATTATTTTCACAATACCGCGATGGCCAACTGCCAGATTTGCTAGTGAACTAAGACCCGAATTTAATTTTGTGACTCTTGCTTCGATATCAGATGACATACTTGGTATTTTAGTCCCGCTAGGATCTTTTACAGGGTTGTCCAAATATATGGTTAACGCAACCTCTAAATCATCGTCAATTGCGTGTTCGAGTCGACAAGCTGTCGAATGTTGATTACCATCAAACGGTAGATGTTCTAACAAAACTTCTGCTAACCTATGCCTACGCTTCATTTTCTTACCGTGAATAAGGCCTTGTTCTGTCAAACTTGATCCCTTGTAAGGAACATAGTCTAAAAATCCTTTAACTGCTAGTCTTTGCACCATTTCTGTAGTCGATGCTGGGGTGACACGCAAAGCCTCTGCTAAATCACCAGTACGTACTCTTGAGTCCGGATCTTTTTCATAAAATTGGTACATCATCTCCAGATACTCATCTTCAAACTCTTGGAAATGGCCGCTTGACACAATAATCCCTAACCTTACTTATTATTCAAACTTCACTATCTGTTGATTTGAAAATTTTCTTACACGATGGGCACCTAACTGAGCCTTCATATGAACTTGGAATACGCAAACTTTGACTACATTCTGGGCATGAAATTTCGATTTTACCGTCATTTTGAGTTTCGACTATTTCTTCTTCTTCTTCAATTTCTTCGGTAGAATCATCAACTGCAAAACTGCTAGAACAGTCTGGACATTTTACTGTACCAGAATAATTCTGTGGAATTCTTAACTGCCTAGAGCACTCAGGACAACTTATTTCGACTTTAATTGCTGAAACATCTGTTGGTTTTTTACTCGCAGAAATTGATGATTTAACAGCTTGAGGTTTAGTGTTACTCGAGTCCTTCAACCTAATTAGTAATATTATTACTGCAGCTACTGCTAGACCCCCAAGAATACCCCCCCATGGAATTGATGTTTTGTTTGAATCTTCTTCAATAACGCTCGAAATGAATTGACGATCAATGCTGCTTGAATCTTCACCATAATCCCATTTGCAATTTAGCGTCACTTCACTTCCCTCAGGCCACGGGAAACTGAAAGTAATTAATGTTGAGTCACCACTAGCTAGACCATCAGTCGTTCTTTGATCTAGGATCTTCCCACTTTGCCCATAAAGAATCAAATTCCCATTTGGACCTGAAGTTTCACCACTATTGGACACCGTCACACTAACGGTAGACTGCTGACCGGCACTTGGTCGATTAGGATTTGATTGACCAGTGAACTCAATATCATAGTTTGGCCGGTCATCTGGTACTGATTTTGTATAGGATGAAAAAGATGATTCTGCTATCCAATTTAACTCTTGAACTCGAATTACTACAAAATCCGCAGATATTGTTCCAATATTAATTTGCCCCGCAGTATTTCCAGGCTGCAATATCATGTCAACATCAAATATTGTAGTTTCTTCAGACAGATATGAATACCCTATTTTGATATTAACGTTGCGTTCTATTCCATTGGAAAGGTCGACTGACCATGAAGCATCAATTCCATCATCAGTATCCCAAGTCACCTCAGTAAATGTAAAATCAAGTGTTTGCCTTTGAGCAACAGGAATGGAAATTGAACCAAAAAGGTCACCAATTGTATCTCCATCAGTTGTGTATAGTGACCAGTTTAGTGTTTGTTGACCAATTTGAGTTAATGGCATTGACAGAGTGACTTCTCCTGCCTCACCCGGAAGTAAATTGATTGATTGGCCCTGCATAATGACACCATTTGACTCAATCTTCAGTGAAGCATTACCAGTTATCTCACCGGAGTTTCTAATCAACAAAGACATCTGTGCTTCATCCCCAGCGTGCCAAGGACCTCCTAATGCTGAAGGTGATGAACTTCCTGCAAGTTCAAACATTGCAGATTCTACATTGATTTGGATTATTGAAATGTTGTTGGATGAAACATCCATTCGTTGCCCTGTCACCTCACACGTGATCAGACCTGGCTTGGTCAATACGGAGATATTATTCGAAACAATTGATTGTGGTGCGGTGATTATGGATGATTCACTTACTGATTCCCCGTTAAAGTCGCAATTCAATTCTCCAGTGAAAGCAACCGTTCCGTTATTGTATATCACAACCTCAAATGGAAGCGGATCGCCTGCTACTAGATTTTCGTCAACCAAGTTTATGTCAACTTGTATTAATGGCAACGGTGGTGGCTGGACTGATATCGTGAATGATCTTGTATCATCTTCTGAGTAAGAATCATTTTCACCAACTAATTCAATCGTGACAATTAAATCACCTTCAAAGAATTGATTTGTGGAATTATAAATCATTATTACAGTTTGAAAGTCATTTACCTGAAATTCTTCTGAAACCCCTTGCTCAAGACTATTACCATCATCTATGGTAATACTTAACGAACCATTCCAGTCAAAATCCCCATTGTTAATTATCGGTATTTGAAGCTGTAAGTAATCGCCATCTGAAATGGTATTATTTCCAGTCACAGTGTTGGTTGAATCAACCGGTTCAAAGAGTATTGAACTGATTTCTGCAATAGAAATATTTAGAGGATTTAGCCGATGAATTGTTCTTTCAAAGTTACTCGAATGACTTTGTGACTCGATCCCAACATCACCTGTTAAACCCAAAACAACAACAGTATAACCAATGTCTAAGCCAGTTAGATTAACCACTATTTGTTGGTTGCTAGCCTCTGATATATTGAAATTAACACTTTGATTTGACAAAACTGAACCATCTATCTTTTGCATCTCATAATGAATTGTACCTTCATAGTAACCTGTTGAACTCTGACCAAATGCGTCAATATCAAATTCTAGAGAAAAATATGAGTCATTGGTGGATTGAAAATCAGTTAGGTTAATTGTCGAATTATTAATCAATACACCATTACCACTTGCTGCAGCAGTTGGCAGATTTAACAACAGTAATGTTAGCACGAATATGACGCTGACTTTTGGGAAAACAGTGTTTGAGTCCCCCGCCATAATACCCGGTAATACTGAGGGTTCTTGACCTTCACGCCATAGTTAACTCCTGCGCCATGTTTTTCAACATTGAATTTTACCCCCGAGGCGTGACACCCGAGGACTTGATGGCGGTGAGAACAGAAGTCCTCACAAAATTGATACTTCACAAGCGTGAGAGAATCACTCAATCACTACCTCAATTATTATCGCAAACGGGGGATGAAAAGCATACTGCTGAAAAAATTGCTCGTCAAGCACGTAGTAATAAAGAACAATTAGAGGGTAAAATCTCTGCACTTAAAATGGAAAGGAAGGTAGTCACTCACGCATTTAAACAAGATTTCCCGATAGAAAATCTCAAAGAAGAGCAACAACTAGAATTATCACAGATAATCGAAGCACTATCAGTTGCTAACACTAGTGTCGAAGAGTTTAATGAAAACTTGGAAAAGTTATCGGAAGTCGTTACATCTTTGGAGTCAAATAGTACACTTTCCGCCAAATTAACTCAATCGAACAAAGCAAACACTGCCCTAGGTGAACTAAACCCAAGTTACTTGGTCTTGGTACAAGAATGGAATGAAGCGGAAGGTCATCGTAGGAAATTGGAATCGAGATTCACTAAGTTATCATCATCATTAGCTGAGTCAAAAACTGCTGCCGAATTCTGGCAGTCAAGACTTAATGATGGTTTTGAAGAATTGTTAATTGACGCCAAAAGGGTTGCAGATGGTGGACCATCTAGTAGACAAATACACCGTACTAATCGAAAGAAAAATATGAACAGGGGGGCATAAGTTGCTTGCTGACTTTGAACGAATAAATTTTGATATCGGTAAGATTGAATCTTGGCCTTATGTCACAGCTTTGAAGGTTGGAAGTTTAGATTTATCTAAAATAAGTTACGTTGTAGAAAATACGAACCATCTAGACACAGAAATTAATAAATTTGTCTCTAGTCAAAACACTTCTGATAACTTGTTGAAGCGAAGAAATGGTATTATCAAACATTTGACTAAAGTACTAACAAATAAGTTCCGAGGTTCTAAGGTTACTACCTTTGGTTCCTTTGAATCAGGTCTTAGTTTAATCAACGGAGACATCGACCTATGTTTACAATTCAACGGAGAAAAGCCCAAAAAAGTTCTAAAGAAGATTGCAAGAATGCTTAATGAAGATGGCATGGATAATGTAAAATTAATTACTACTGCAAAAGTACCGATTGTCAAATTTATTGATAGCCAATCAAAAATCCCTGTCGATATTTCGATAAATAACAGTCTCGCCGTACACAATACCGAACTACTACGTAGATACTCAGCATTAGATTCTAGAGTGAAACCGTTCATTATTTCCATCAAATATTGGGCAAGAAGCCGTGGAATCTCAGATGCGGCCATGGGTACGTTCTCTTCCTATGCATGGACCTTAATTGCAATTAATTACCTTCAATCATTAGAGCAGAAAGTGCTACCAAATTTATTGAAAAAAGATGACTCGGATACAGTTAATATCGACGGTACAAACTATGACATCGGGATGTTTCTAAATGAAGAATTAAGTTTCACCACTCAAAACAAGTCCACTATTGGAGAATTATTGAGTGGATTCTTTGAGGTACTTGCCAAAGATTGGCCATGGAATAATGGAGTAATATCTGTTGGATCCGGAAAAATATTAACCCGAAAGGAAAAGAACTGGGTTGCTACTAAACCCTACATTAGTGATGCTATACAAGATTCCGAAATAAAGCGACTTGGAAAATTCCCACTACCCGTTGAAGACCCATTCGACAACAAGCATGACCTAAGTAGAGTACTTGACGTCGAGGGGGTTTTTGAAATAAGAGACGAAGTAATAAGGGCTTATCAATTGGTTTCTGAAAATACCGATTGGAGTATAATAACTGAAACCAAATACCCTGAAATAACCCCAAATGAGCCAACACTTGACTTATTTGAAGATTTAAGAAATCAAGATGATGACAAAACCAAGCAAGATTTAAAGATACTATATGAACAACTAAAAGAGGTTGAAAAGAGTGTTTTAGTAAGGGAAAGTGAACGTAATGAGGCGATCAAAATGTCCAAAGCATTACGAAGAAATGCTGAATTAGCCAAGGAACAAGCTGGTTTATCTTCAGAACTAAGGCCAAGACGTTCTAAAATTGATGAATTACAAAGTAAGCGTGATTCCTCAAACAATCATTACATACCAGTACATTTCATTGAGGAAGAGCTCTCAAGAGTATATTCTATATTGACAACTGAAACTACAAATCGAGTAGAACTGAGCCTAGAAAAAGAAAAACAAATGTTTTCTTGGTTCTTTGAACTTCAAAGTATGTATGAACACTCCAAACTCGCTCGAAAGTACCATCGAGAGTTCCTGAAATTATTAGAACAACAGCAACATTCAATTGAACATATCAAAGATATCAGACAAGAAATGATAGAAATTCAGTCTTTTGGAAAGTTTACTGATTTTGATGACTTGGCAATGAAATTACTAAAGGAACTAAATCCACTCAAAAGAGAGCGTAGAAACTTGAGGAGAGAAATTGGTCGCCTTGAGGCTTGGCTCAGAAAACAAACTCATTTTAAGAATAATAAACATTCAAGGCACAAAGGAAAGAGAAAGAAATTCGTTGACAATCATAAAGTGAATGCGGTAAAAAGTAAAGTCGTTTCTGGGGATTCTTTTTCTTTGCAAGACTTAGAGGTTTTATTGAAAAACGGAGGATTAAGTTCCGTAAATAAAACCAAAGCAACACACAGAAAGGGTAAAAATAAGCACAAAAAAAATAATCATTCAGTTACTCCTCAAAGAGGTAAAAGAGGTAAATCTTCTAAAAATCAATGATACTAGGAGATGTTTTTATGAGTAATATTTCATGGATTCTAGGTCCAAAACCCGAGGATATGCCTGAAACCTGGAAGTTAAGAATTAGTCAACTGTTCAAGCAAGAGACTGGTGAATCATACACAGATTCCACTTTCAGAATGCTGCAAATACCTGAATGGAATGGTAATCGTCTATTAATAAATCATCAAGATTACCCCCATCCAAAATCATTGATCGGGGTTTTGTGGTCAAAACAAATATTTGATGACAGAGTGAGAATCGTCGCGTTAGTGATAGAAAAACAATATCAGGGGCAAGGTCTTGGAACTAAAGTGATTAAAGAATTATTCACAACATCAAGAGCAATAGAAAGCAATACAATCCAATTGGAAGTACGAGTGTCAAATATAAGGGCTCAAAAATTTTACCAACGGTTTGGTCTAAACATCCAACAGACCATCGAAAATTACTACGCTGACGAAGATGGATATATGATGGTAGGAACAGTATAAAATTATACACCTAACCAATATGTCAACTCATGGAAGAGTTTGTGGTGTCTGACTTGTGCGAATCAAAGGATATCCAGAGCGTTGCTCTGCTTGACGGGGATGGTTTTGTCAAAGCAATCGAACCAAATCAAGAAAAAAACAATCACCTAATGTCACAGTTGGGTAATAATCTAAACGATTCAAAAGAATTTCAATCGACTACCTTGATTACCGATAAACATATCATTATGGTGCAAAAACTGGAGAGAAACTACACCCTCATCGCCTTTTGTTTAGCAAAGTGTAATCTTGGCGCAATAAGGCATCAAATATCCGCCGCCACCGACAGACTGAATGCCTACCTCAAGGCAAGTTCAAGATAAGTTGATTAGTTCTGTGCGCAATGCAAAATATCAAGCATTAAATGGGGGATATCAGTCGCAAGGGAGTGTAAGGTGAGAATCTTACACAACAAGGTGAGTTTTTCAATGGCAGAAATCAGTCAAGTTCTCGAAGAAAAGAAGAATATGGTTAACGAAAAAGCGACAGCTTTTCGTGAAACACGAGATGAGTGGAATAAGAAGTCAAAAACCCATTCAACCGCTAGAAATGAACTCAATGGAGAAGTCAAAGAGTTAATTGTTCAAGTTCGTGAGCAAAGAGACATTCGAGAGCAAATGAACGAACTGGTTAGAGAAAAGAAGCAAATTCGACAAGATGCAAACGTCAAAGTAAAGGACATTAAGTCTAAACTTGATGTGTCAAGAGGTGGTGCTCCAGAACAAGATAATCAAAGAGGTCGAAGAGGCCAAAAGCCGGTCACCCCACACACACTAAAGCGTGAACTTCAGAGACTCGAAAGAGAGTTTGAACAAGGCCGACACACTGGTAAAAATGAAACTAAGGTCATGAAAAGAATGAAAGAAATCAGTTCTTTACTCAAAAAGATGAACTCTGTTGATGACAAAAATGACGATATGAAATCCCTTCGAGATGACTTAAGGGCTGCTTTAGCAGAACAAGAGGAAGCACACGAAGAAGTACAAAATGCAGCTAATGCTGCTCAAGAAGCACATGAACTGATGCTTCAGTGGAACAAAGAAGTTGACAAGCAAAGAGAAAAGGCTGAATCATGCCACAGAGAATTACGTAAATCAAAGAAAGAAGCCGACAAAGCACACCATTTGTACATAGTATCTCTTCGTTGTCTACACTCTGCTCAAGATATGCTATCAGCAATGTCTGGTGTCAGTAACGGAAAAGATAAATCCGGGGCAAGAGTTCAAGTTCAAGATTTGATGAGTAAACTTATGTCGGGGGACACATTATCTACTGAAGAACTTATGCAATTACAGAAATTTGACTGATGTCAAACATCAAATACCGTCTGTAATAAAGCAAATGTGAGGCATGACCATGATTAATCGAGAAGAGGTTGCTCAAATTGTTGACAACTATGACCGACTTAAACTGCGAATTGGCATGACTGCATCGCATTCGGCATTAGATATATGTGACGGTGCGATTGAAGAAGGATTCCCTACAGTTGCATACTGCAAAGAAGGACGTCACAAAACATATGCTAATTATTTCAAAACACACCGAACTAACTCTGGCAGAGTTGTAAGAGGAATGGTTGACAAAAGCATCATAATGTCTTCATTCAATGATGTTATGAATCCAGATATGCAAACAGAGATGCGTAAGAGAAATGTAGTATATATTCCAAACCGTTCATTTACATCTTATTCGACAATTGACGATGTTGAAAATACTTTCAAAGTACCATTATTTGGTTCTAGAAATATGTTGCGAATGGAGGAAAGAACAGAAGAACAGGATTATTACTGGATCTTGGAAAAAGCCGGCCTCCCATTTCCAGAAGCAATAAGTAATCCAGAAGATATTGATTGTCTTGTAATTGTCAAATTACATCATGCTCAAAAGAAACTTGAGAGAGGTTTCTTCACCTGTGCATCGTTTACTGAATATAGTGAAAAATCTCAGGCTCTGCTCAAAGAAGGCGTAATTGATCAAGCGTCACTTGATGGAGCTAGGATTGAACGGTACGTTATTGGTCCAGTGTTTAATCTAAACTTCTTTTACAGCCCATTAGCAGAAGAGGGAGAGAAATTAGAACTCTTAGGTGTTGACTGGCGATTTGAATCATCGCTTGATGGCCATGTTCGACTTCCTGCTCCGCAACAAATGACAATGCCAATACATCAACAAATTCCTGAAATGACTGTTGTAGGACATAATACTGCAACTATTAGAGAATCATTACTCGAAAAAGCATTCGAACTTGGTGAGAAGTTTGTCAAAGCTAGCAAAGAGCACTATGACCCAGGAATAATTGGTCCCTTTTGTCTTCAAACCTGTATCGACAAGGATATGAATTACTACATTTATGATGTAGCTCCAAGATTAGGTGGTGGAACCAACGTACACGTTAATGTTGGCCATCCATATGGTAACGCTACATGGAGAAAGCCAATGTCTAGTGGCCGAAGAATCGCTATGGAACTACGTATGGCTGCTGAGCAAGACAGGCTACTAGAAGTATTGACTTGAGATTAGTATTCAAACATAATTTCTAGCGTCTGACGAAATGTTAGCCAACAGTTCATCCTTGAAAACTTGGGAAATATTGCTGGGTATATGCTACAGCATGCTCATGTGGATAGCCTTGAGAAACTAGATTTTGATAATAATCTCTGGCTGGGTCTGACTGAACTGCCGACTGCTGATATTGTTGTGTAACATTTGATGCTGGTTGATGATTTACTGCTGGAATAATCTTGTCATGAGTCCCGTAGTTGGTCTGTTGGTCATGATATCGCATTTGACTTGGCACCGTAGTATCCTCTCTATTCCTGCCGCGCAAGAAAAGAAGCGAGGCTAAAATAACCAATATTAGAACACCACCTCCAGCAATTGCCACAGTTCCAAATGATGAACTATCGCTACTTGGAGGAGGGCCCCATCTAGTTGGGTCATCCGGATATCCATCTGCTCCATCTGAATAACTCCATTGGTTATCCTTGTTGGAGTAACCATCACCATCACTATCATAACAACCATTACGATCATTTGTGGAATTACCAATTACACTAGGACAAGCATCTGCACCAGAAGAAAGGTTCCATCCACTTGTTGGATCAGAGAATCCATCTGAATCAAAATCTGAGCATCCTGTTCGATCAACTGAGGAATCTCCTGCAACTTCTATACAATCATCAGACAATGGATAGCCCGGATTATCTCCATATCCATCACCATCGATATCTGACCATTGTGTTGCATCTTGGGCAAAGACATCTCCGCCACTATATTTTGTCCAAAATTCGTCTATATCCGAGTATCCATCACTATCACTGTCAATACAGCCTTTACGGTCTTCAGTAGAATCTCCAGCTATGTCTTTACAATAATCTCCATTAAAACCATCAAGGTTATCGCCAAATCCATCACCATCTGAATCCGCCCATTGGCTGGGTTCGTTGATGAAACTATCAATCGCGTCATACCAACCATCCCCATCAAGGTCTGGACATCCATATGCTCCATTTTGGTTTGAATTACCAAACTGTAGTGGGCAAGTATCTTGTTCATTTTCGGCAATAGATTCTACGTACTGACCAGGCCATCCTTCAGGACGGTCCGTCCATGATATGTTACCCCAATTATCACCTAATCCATCGCCATCAAAATCTGACCACTGTAGCGCATTCACTGGGAAAGCGTCAGCACCATTATCAGAATCCCAATTACCTTCAGGGTTTGAGTAACCATCACCATCAAAATCGTAACAACCCAATCGGTCATAAAGCGAATCACCAGATATATCTACACAATCATCTGGATTAACACCTGCAGCATTATCGCCAAATCCATCGCCATCTGAATCTAGCCATTGAGACACTTCATAATCAAAGGCATCATCTACATTTGCCCATCCATCACCATCTGAATCAAGACAAGCAATCTTACCATTTTCTGTTGAATTACCTGGTTGCAAAGGGCATGTATCACTATTGTCAGACCATGAGTCTTGATCTGAATCAGCACAGCCCTGTTCACCTTGAGTAGATGTTCCGTAATATGTAGGGCAATCATCGAATGAATCATCAAATGCATCGCCATCATCATTCAAGTCCTCATCGCTGTCACGGCAGCCATCTCCATCCATATCAGTGCCCGGCTCAGAAATCCATGTTGGCCGAGGAGGGTTAAATGAGGTTCTTGGACAAGTATCATCTACATCTAGTACTCCATCATTATCATCATCATTGTCCTCTGGATGGTCATCTTTACAACCATCATTATCCCAATCGGTAGAACTAGCAGGATCGTTGAAATCTCTGGTACTAGTCCACCCGGTTTGGCTATTTCTTGGACAGTTATCTGGGAAATTATCTGTTATTCCATCGTTATCATCATCAGAATCGCAAGCATCACCTTCTGAATCAAGGTCAGTATTTTCTTGCCCTGGATTAGCAGCATTTGGACAATTATCCTCATCGTCTGCAACTCCATCACCATCTGCGTCTAGCACTGCTATAGTTTCAGTTAGCCAAACATATGGCATTAGTACTGAAGTGGTCTGACTTTGAGCAGTCGAAGTACCAAAATCAATAGTTCCGTTGTAGTTACCGCCTACAGCTAATGCTCCATTGCCTAATAACGTGATTCCAGATACTGCATCATCATCTGAACTCCCGGCATCAAATAAAGCGACTTGATTGCCATTTGGTCCGAAAGTAACAATCACAGAATCATTATATCCTCGTGTGTTGAAAGTTTGACTTCCAAAAGAAAATGAACTTTGAGATGAAAGCCCAAGTATTGTGTAGCCAGTGTTGGAATCATATTCAATTCCCGAGCCAGAATCATAACTTGTTCCGCCAACGGATTTTGCCCAATTCCACGACCCTGTTGGCGACATGCTTGCTGCGAAAGCATCACTTTGACCAGCACTTGATAGAGAACTGCCTAGGTTGATTGACCCAGAGTAAACTCCAGACATCAGCAGATTATTTTGTCCATCAATTGAGAAATCTGTGACAGTTGCAGAACCACTACCAGTAGTGGCATAAGCAGATTGCCAATTCCCGGACTGACTGATTTTTGCAATACCAACAGGAATCTCGTTGATTCCTGCATTAGCTACTACGCTGCCAAATGTCATACTAACTTCAAAATTCGTAGAAATCCAAATACTATTACTTGAGTCGACAACCATACTATTGACTTCTTGAGCGCCTTGACCTCTAGCGACGTCATACCATTGCAAGTTACCTGAATTGGAATACTTGGCAACAAAAACCTCAATGTCATCACCATTTTGAGCACCGGTATCAGCCGCTACTCCAACATCAGTATTACCAAGAAACCAACCACCAATAATGGGGTCATTATTGGAATCAGTGGTGATCGATGTACCATAGACCACATCAAGAGTAGTAACGGTAACGCCATCATAATCCCCATCACCATTTAGTGATTGAGCCCACTGCCATTGACCGGTTGAAGATATCTTGGCAGTCCAACAATCCCAATATCCCGTTGAGGTCAAAGTAATACTGCCAAAGGAAATTGTATCGTAAAACATCCCTGTTGCAAAGATATCACCATTTGATGCCACGGTAATATCGTTTATCGTTGCTTCAGCATACTGTGAGGCACCTGTGATGGAAACTTGCTCAATCCATTGCCAATTACCATTAGCATCTGATTTGGCAATCCATGGCTCAATATATTGTCCAGAGGTAATTGATGCTGAACCCATAGACATAGTGGTTGAACCACTAATGATTCCAGCCACAACTAATTCATTACTAGATGAAGAATCGATTGAATTAAGGACTGCAGGATTTGATGCACTAGCAGATGCAGACCAATCATTTGAATTTCTCTGACTGAACATCTTTGATGAAATCTGTGAGTTATCCTCTAAAACTCGACTATTAACAGGTGTTTCATCTAGATTAACAGCTGTAAATGATCCGATAATTAGAACAATAATTAACACGTTTGCAACAAGCGATTTCCCATTGTTTTTGAGTGTCATAGGCTAGCCCTATATGTGCTAGTCACGAGAAGGCAATGAAACCTTCCCTATTTAGCGCCTATTTCAAATTTCATTCAATATTAGAATCAAGAGAAAGTATTTCACTATCTCCGCCTTCCAAAACTGTAATTGTTGAAACAGCAAATGGCTTACCACAAGCAATTCCAAGTTCACGATTGACTAGATTTGCTCTATGTTTTATGACACTTGGATGGTTTGCATGCAAAGCATTGACGTAATCTTCTGGGCAATTTGCTGCTAGAATAATCAATTTTGCTTCACCAGATGCACATGCATCCACTGCTTGTCTTTGTCCAAATAACAGTTTACCTGTCGATATTGCGTTTTTCAATTGTCTACTTAAATCCATATTTTTCTCTCCATACTCCACATTGTTTCTCATGGTTGATTATATCACTCTTCAGGGATGTAGTATAATTCTACACTACCAGTTCCCAATGAAATTGGTTGACCGACAATAATGTTCTCTGCAACACCAGTTAGTTGATCTCTTTCACCAATAATTCCCGCCTTCAAAAGGTGGTTAACGGTAACTTCGAATGCAGCACGTGCTAGAATACTGTGCTTTGTCCCAGATACTCCGTGTCGGCCAATTGCTCTAACTTCACCTTCTGATGTCATGACATCTGCAACAAGTAACAAGTGTCTAACGTCGACTTCTAATCTAGCACCATCGAGTGTTAATTGTAATTCGTTGACGATTGCTTGTCTTGCAGCTTCAATACCAAGATATTCATAGATTTCAATAATATTGTTAGTATATGTTCTACTTCTATCAATTGTTTCTATTTCGCTCACCCTTGAGAGATTTGAGCCGATTGTTGAGAGATAATATTCACCTGTTTTATCGTCAAGTTGAACATTTGCTCTTTCTACGTTAGGAATACCCTTTAATCTTAGGTCACGTATTTTTTCTTCGAGTTGTAGCAACATTGTGTAAGATGGTGGATTTTCCGCCAAGTCTGCCAAGTCTTCCACAGAGTGAACTCCTGGTATCATAGTAAGCTTGCCAGGATTCTTTTCCTTGTCTGCTTGAACTAGAAGTCTAGTTGCTTGTTCTAATTTGTCTTTAACTTCAGCACCAGTCATATTCTTCTGCTTCAAGTTGGATTTGTTTAGTTTCAAAACTAATCTTCTTTGAGCAACGTCAGTCTCTAGAGTTGCGATACCAACAGTTGTGGTAACTTCAATGGAAGCCGCCAATTTTTGGGCTTCTTCTGCAGAATTTCTCTTGTCTCCAGCTAGTCTAATGGTCATAGTTGGTGTTTGAGGTACTTTTCTAGCATCTACAATTTCAATAATTCTAGGAAGACCTTGTGTTACGTTAACAGTTGCAACACCAGCATAGTGGAAAGTACGCATTGTCATCTGCGTGCCTGGTTCTCCAATAGATTGCGCAGTGATAATACCTGCAGCTTCATATGGGTCAATACTGGCTCTTTTCAAAGCAAAAATAGATTCTTGAACTACCTTTTTCGCCTGAGGCTTAGTGATTTTATTCTTACCTCTTGCATGAATTGCAACGGTTAGGTCATGAAAGATTCTGTTAGTAAATCTACGGGACCCAGAATCTTCAACAGCAGCGACAAGTGATTTGTACACAGGGTCGTCGCATAATTCATCTTCTAATCCAATCAATTTTGCTTCAGAATTGTATGTATCAATCTCAGCAGTTGATTTTACCCTTGACCTGGCTCTAGATTTGCGACCTGTTCGACTCAGTCTTACCGATGTTACTGGACCAATTGCTTCATTATTAGCTAACTTATTTTTTTGGTTTGCACCATCAATAATTCCTTTGATTTTACCAGCGGTTTCAGAATCTGTTTCACAGATTTGAGCAATGTTTTCTGCTGGCAATATCTTGACATCATCCCACTTACGATCATCTGCTAGAATATGAGCAAAATTTTCATCAATTCCTAGATCCATTAGTTTCTTCTTGGTTGCACTCTTTACTACCATCAGTTTTCGCCTCCTTCTGTTTCAGCCTCGAATTCCCAAGCACCCATGTCCTCTTCATTCTCGTCTCGCTCTCGTGATTTTCTTTCTACTACAGTTGCGCCTTCGGTACCTAATGCATCATCGACAATTACATCAATGTTGAATGGAGAACCATGCACACCTCTAGATGGATCAATTCCATCTTCACCATAACTAAACTGAATAATTCTGTTAGCAGTGTTTCTTACCGATAGCATTTCATCATCGTAAACCTTCAAGTCATCCATAGCATTGATTAATCTTCTTTGCATATATCCTGACTTTGCAGTACGAACCGCAGTGTCAACTAATGATTCTCTTCCTGAAACTGACAGCATAAAGAACTCTGTTGGCTCAAGACCACGCTTAAATGAATTGGAGATAAATCCTCTATCCAAAGCACCACGACCGCCGCGCTTGAAGTGAGCTAGAACTCTGTCGTTGTAACCTCTTTCTAGTCGCTTTCCACGAACCTTTGCTTGACCAATTGAACCAGCCATCATTGTTAGGTTATCCATTGAACCTCTTGCACCAGATATTGCCATATTTACCGCTGCATTTGTCGAACCAGATTGATTCAATTCATCCTTAGCAATGTCACCAGCTTTCTGCTTACCTTCATCTAGCATTACCATGATATTCTCTTCTAGAGTCTCTCTTGGAGTTCTACCAGGTCTTGTTTCGTAGCCTTTACCATCTATACCAAATGCCGCAAGTTCTTCTTCAACAAGAGTCCTTGCATCAGCATTGGCTTTTTCAATTGCATCGAGTGATATAGGTGATAAATCTTCGTCATCAATACCTGTAGTAAATCCAAGTGCAGTACATGCAGCAATCGATAATTGAGTAAAATCATCCAAGAATTTAGCTCCTTTTTCAGGTCCATTAGTTTGGACAATTGCGTCTAGCAACCTTCCATCTTCAGCACCAATGGCTCGCTTATCTAGAGTTCCTTCAACACTTCCCTCTCTAACTACAACATCGTCATTAGAACGACTTCTAAATCGTAGGTGGATATTATCGGGTATAATCAAAGAAATGATATCTTGACCACGGAAACAGTCTTTGTTGTTTTCATCCTTGACAATTTCAGGTAGTTTTCCTGTCCATCCAATGTTACCTAGCATTTCTAGGCCGTATTCAACACGAATTAGCGTTCCAGGTCTCGATAATAGATAAGCTCCTGAAATGTGATCGTGGATACCTCCAATAACTGCACCACCATATCTTGGGGTTAGTATGTGTTCTTGGACACGCATCAGAATTTTCGCTTCAGCTCTGGCTTCTTCAGATTGAATAACGTGGAGATTCATTTCATCGCCATCGAAATCAGCGTTATATGGAGTACAAACTGCTAGATTAAATCTAAAAGTATGCCCTTGCATAACTCTTACTTCGTGAACCATCATTGACATTCTGTGTAGTGATGGTTGTCGATTGAAAATCGCGACATCTCCATCAATCAAGTGACGCTCAACGAGCATACCTGGTTTTGGATTACCATCACGGTCGAAAGTGGAAAGTCTATCTTCAATACCAGTTCTCTCACCATAGATTGGGTCTTCAGGACTGCCACAATGTGGACAGATAACATCCAAATGTTCCGGTAATGGTTCAGGATTCACTTTGTCTAGTTGTTCTAATTCCCACATCCATCTGTAGTGCAATGCTGCTCTTGGATCATCCTTTTGTAATGGATTACCATTTACATCTTCACCACGAAGGTTAGCAATGGTTGCCTCATCATCGACCACATAGTTAGTAACCTCAATACTTGGGTCAATCACAGAACGGCTGATTTCTTTCTTGATTACTAAACCTGGCAGGAAATTAGGCGCAGGTAGTACTTCATGAATATCTGGACGCATGGTTGTTTCTTCCATACATTCTGGGTTGTGACATCTAAATCCTGCATTAATCAAGCGACTTCTAGCATTGATTCTTACTCTTCTCTTGTCTCCTCTGATAATATAATTTACACCAGGGTGAACATCGGGACCACGTAGAATCATTTGACGCATTTGCTCTCTGTTCCTCATAGTTACTCTAATTGGGACAGTTAATTCGCGAGCGATCTTTTCAGGGACACCCACTTCATTGATTCCAAGGTACGGATCTGGCGATATAACTGAACGAGCACAGAAATTTACCCGCTTACCTGATAGGTTGCTACGGAATCGTCCTTCTTTTCCTTTGAGTCTTTGAGTTAGTGTCTTTAGTGTTCTTCCTGAACGGTGTCTAGCCGGAGGAATCCCCGATGTTTGATTGTCAAAGTAAGTAGTAACGTGGTATTGTAATAGTTCCCAAAGGTCCTCAACAATCAATTGAGGTGCTCCAGAATCTCTGTTCTCTCTCAGTCTTTGATTGATACGTAGTACGTCGACTAATTTGTGTGTCAAATCGTCTTCTGAGCGATCTCCGCTATCGAGGGTAATCGACGGCCTTACAGTGATTGGCGGAACTGGTAGAACCTTCAATACAATCCATTCGGGTCTGTTACCGGTATCCATTCCGATGAAGATAAGATGTTCAACAGGGATGCTGCTCAACCATTCTCTCACGTCTCTAGGATTGAGTTTACGCTCGGTTTCTTTTCCGCTACCTTGAGTTTCAAGCTTTTCTTTGAAAGTTGTTGGCTTGTCTAGGGTAATCTTACCTTGAGCGGCTCCACAATGCATGCAGACCTTTCTCTTGGCACCAGATGTAACCTTTTCAATTTCTTTGATAATCTTGGAAAATTCTGTTGAACCAACACCATGTTTTAGTTGGAGATCTCTGACTCTGTTGCGATAGAAGTCTTGCTCACTTAGTTCTGGGTTAGAAGGGTGAGTGTTTGCCTCATCGTGCAATAGAATTTTACTGCAAGTGTTGCAAGTGGCCTTCAATGCTGTTTTTATCAGACCAACGAAACCAATGTGTATAACTGGCAGTTCAAGTTGTATGTGTCCAAAGTGACCAGGGCTTTCGTCATACTTACAGTTGTCAGTAGGACATACTAATCCAGGTTCAATTACACCCATGTGAGGATCCATCAAACCTTGACGGTAAGCGTGTCCATCATCTTTGTAAGTATCAGCGGTTTTAACCTCAACAGCTGACATTTTTCTAATTTCACTAGGGTCCATTAAACCGAAACGGATACTAGCAATTCTCTTTGGGATAAGGGTCGTAATTCTGCTCATCTTCTGTCCTCCAGTTCTAATCTCATAGCCACACCTAAACTCTTCATTTCATCTAGTAGCAACTTGAAAGCATATGATGTTTGTACCTTGTATACTTCAGCACCATCTCCGTGGATTGGACTGACATAGGTTCTTCTCTTAGGGTCGTACCAAGCCAAGTGTCCTGATTGAGCACACACATACATGTCAATACCATCAGATTCATCCAATAATCTGTCTTTGATAACCATGGATGCTCCATGGGCAATAAGACAGTCACGTTCCATCTCACCAAATCGCAATCCACCTTGTCTAGCACGACCTTCGGTCGGTTGACGAGTCAAGATTTGCACTCGACCCCTAGATCTAGCGTGAATCTTGGAACTTACCAAGTGATGTAGTCTCTGATAATAGATACAACCTACGAAAATTTCTGCAGGGTATGCTTGTCCAGTTTCACCGTTAATCATGGTTTCACGTCCTGTGTGAGCAAAACCATTACGGATTAGGCCATCTCTTAGGCTTCCTTCTTTCTCCCCTCTAAAGGCAGTACCATCAATACGTCGTCCTTCTAGAGAACCGACTTTGCCGCCGATCATTTCCAAAACGTGAGCAACAGTCATTCTTGATGGAATTGCGTGTGGGTTAATGATCAAATCCGGAACTACACCATCAGAGGTGAAAGGCATATCTTCAGGATTGACTAGCCTACCGATAACACCTTTTTGTCCGTGTCTTGAGGCAAATTTATCTCCGACTTCAGGGACCTTATGACTACGGACCATCACTCTAACCAAGCGACCTGAGTCTAGAGATTCGGTGACATACACGTTGTCTATCCAGCCCTTTTCTCCATGGCGTATTAGCATAGATGATTCTCTACGCTCTTGAGCCATCAAGAAAGCACCACCCGATGATTCCTCAAGGAATCTTGGCGGGCTTGTCTTACCGACAAGTACATCTCCGCCTTCAAGGTATTTTTCGGGTAGCGGCAATCCATCTGCTTCAAGGTGGATATATGCTTCATCTGGTTTTAGTCCCTTTACTTCTTGGAGAGAAGAACCTGGCTTTTCGATTTCTTCTACTTGTCCGCCAGGGAATCTTCTACGCTCAGCATTGTAGGTACGCATGAATGTTGATCTTGCTAGACCCAAATCTATTGAACCACGATTCATAATTACTGCGTCTTGCATGTTGTAACCATGAAGTGACATGATAGCTACAATAAAGTTTTGACCACCAGGTCTGTTATCGAAGTTTGTAGTTTCCATTGCTCTGGTTTTGGTAATCGAACGCTGTGGGTAATGCAAAATGTGGGCTCTGGTATCTGGTCTTAGCCTGTAATTTGATGAAGGTAGACCAAGAGATTGTTTTACCATAGCTGTGCCACCTGTAACACGAGGTGTTGAGTTGTGTTCAGGATACGGAATCAGTGAAGCACAGACACCCAGTACAAGTTGTGGGTCAATTTCGACGTGAGTATGTTCGGTTGAGTAATCAAGTTCTACTGAAAAACTTGCAATTTGCCAATCATTGTTAGGCATTCTAATCCTTGCCTTGAGTTTGGCAGAGGTTGACCCTGGTTCACCAAGATTGGTCCATTCAACGTTCTCATTAGTTAGAGGTCGGCCAGCATATTTGCCACCTGGAACTGTTGCAGGTAGAACGAATGGTTTTGGTGCGATGTAAAGGTCTTCTTCTTCCTCTGCGTCTACCCATTCCACGATTCCTTCGTTGACTAAGTTCTTGAAGGTCATCTCACCATTGGTTAATGCTTCTAAGTGTTGAGATGTCAAACGAGGTGCTCCATCGTACAATATCAATAACGGACGAAGTATTCTACCTTTGTCAGTATTAATGAATATATCACGGTTTTCGCTGTCATATCTAATAGATACTTCAGGAGGTATAGTTCCTCTTCGTCGTGCTGACTTGAAGTGTCGAACTAAGTTTGTCCCACGCTTGTGGATTCCATAAATATCACCATTGACGTGAACTCTGTCCCCATCGCTCCAATCATCTGGCTGATAAACATCTAGTTCGTCAAGTTGGTTTCTAACATCTTGTTCGCTAATGTATTCGGAAACGTCGATCATTTGAGCTGCATTCTTTACTAGACCACAATTTTGGCCTTCCGGGGTTTCGTTAGGGCATAGCCTACCCCAGTGTGTAGGGTGAAGGTCACGTGCTTCGAAATGAGGTTGGCTTCTGACTAGCGGTGAAGTAACCCTTCTCATGTGAGATAGAGCAGCAAGATATGTGGTTCTGTCCAGGAGTTGGCTGACACCTGATCGTCCACCAACCCAGTTACCTGTAGCAAGTGCGTGCATAATCTTGGAAGTAAGCACGTCTGGCCTTAGACATGAGGTGATTCTTAGTTCACGCTTCCTGTTGTGGTGTCTTTCAAGTTGGTATTTCAAGTCTCTAGCAAGTTGATTGGAAGAGACACGGAATAAGTCTTCAATTAGGTCACCAGCAAGCCTTACACGCTTGTTTGCGTAGTGGTCTTTATCATTGGGTTCCTTAGAGTGCATTGCCATTTCGAGCACTTGCCTTACAATTCTGCCGAGGAAAACCGCTTTCTTCTTACGATCTGTTCCTTGATCGCCCAAGTGAGGTAGTAATTCTCTGTCAAGTAATTGGTCGACTCTTGCTTCACGGTAATCCTTTTGTTGACCAGCAGCAAATTTCTTTTGTAACCATTCATGAGCCTCTAGCATATTTTGCACTGCATACTCTTCGTTGTCATTAACTTCGTTGATATTGGCAACAATATACTTGAAAGTCTCTGTTGGACCTGCAATAGCAGTAAAGATTTCTTGGTCATTATCAATTCCAAGAGCTCTCATTAGAAGAACAACAGGAATTGGCGTGGTACCAGCAGTACTAATTTTTACCATAAGCATACCATCTCTTCTCTTCTCAACGGTTAGGGGTTTCCTCATACCGTCCTTTTGTGAGAAGATTTTGGCAACCTCAGTTCTCTTAGCATATCTCTTGTTGATTTCTACGGTTACTCTGTTAGGTGCAAGATCTTCTGTTGAAATAAGTACTCTTTCTGTACCATTAATAATGAAGTAACCACCAGGGTCAAGTGGGTCTTCACCTTTCTTTTTCAGCATTTCTTTCCAAGAATCTGAATCCTCTGCAGAAGTTGTTGGATAAAGTTGGCGGTCACCAGCAATGTGTGCAGGATGTAGGTTACATCTCTTTGAGCGGACCATAATTGGCATGCTGCCAACTTGAACTCCTTCTTCTTTCGGAGAAGGAATACCGTTTCTAACTATCTGGAAATCGATGGTTACAGGAGACATATAAGTTAGTTTTCTCAACCTGCACTCCATAGGTGTGGATGGATGTTCCGAACCATTGGCTTCTCTAATGGTTGGTTCTCCAAGTTGAATGTTCTTCATGCGTATGACGATGTCTTGATCAACTACGTCAAGTTTGATGAAACCACCATCATCATCATCAACTTCTCCGTCGATTCCAACTCTGATGTTCCGAATGATTTTCTCCATTCTTGAAATCATGTTGTCCCCGGCAGGGATACAGTCATCATATGATGCAATTTGATGGTTCACTAGGCTTCTTTCTTTGAAAAATGATTGAATTATTTCCTGCATTGTTATCCCTCAGTTACCCTCTACTATCAGCCTGTAGGCCATTGTTTTCCCGGCGGATGGTGAACGTCTAATGACCTTTACCACTCTGTCGGCAATCCATCCTGCTGCAAGTGGCTTGTGTTCGGGGTCTGCGGCCAACTTTGCGTTATCGATAGATTCTGCTTGTTCCTTCAAAACCTGGACCACGGGGTCGGTGATCAAGATTTTTGGAAGCAATTCCTTTGCGATTCTGTTTTCACCGGTCTCTTCATCAGTTTCTACCATTTTCCAAGGATCTAATTCAGCCTTTTCAATTTCGTACTGTTCTTCTTCAGTGATATTTGCCTCGCCAACCAGTTCTTGATGAGGTACAAGTTCATGGTTAAGCGCATTGAATCTTAAAGTAATCTCGGGTCTATCGAATTCATCAATAGCACGAGAACGTATAGTGATTTTCTTGCTCTTTTTCTGAGCACGGCGTCTAGAGCCTTGTTCAGCAATAACCGACATGACGTTAGTGAAAGATTCGGAATCTTTGGAGATTCCAAGAATTGAAGCAATCTCATCGTGTGAGAGAGATTTGATATCGGTCATGTTTCTGTCCGTCGCCAATTTGTGGGCGAATTCTTCAGATACTCCAAGTTCCATTAATCGCTTTTTTGTTGCGCTTTTTACTACCATGCCAGACCCCTCAAAATACCCACAACTGGCTAGACCGATAGCGAGTCAGGCGGGCCTGACGGGGTTCGAACCCGCGACCGTCCGGTTAAAAGCCGGATGCTCTACCTGACTGAGCTACAGGCCCAACGTAGCAACTTGGGCTTTCCTGCCGACTTGCCTAGTGTTCATATAACTTGCGGCCAGTTAAGCGTTATTGAGTTTGTAAAAATCATGCTATATTTTATCTATTTTAACCCATTTTGACCAAATATCATCCAAACAAGGCAATGAATAAATGCCGACTTCAAAACCTACATTCCAATGAGCGGAAAGGGTTTTGATGAAGACTCGGTTTCACGCGAGTTAGAATTAATTGCCAAAGGACACAAAATTTCTTCTTGGAAATCACCATTAGGAGAAATTTTTCACCTTGATTTACCTCATACTGTATATCCACCAAAAGAAGATACAAATTTGCTAGCTAAACGATTGGTAAAACTCGGATCTGGAAATGGCAAGAAGTGTTTAGAAATAGGCACGGGAAGCGGTATATTATCACTGTTATGTCGGCGCCAGGGGTGGCAAGTAGAGGCTTGTGACATAAATCCAATTGCCGTTGCTTCAGCAAGGGAAATGTTCAGTCAAAATTACGCAGATGATATTCAAGTTTTCGAGGGCGGCCCCGGGCCACGAGAAGATGGGGGGGTCACTCAATGGGCCAAACAAAAAAACTATGATCTGATTTTCTGGAACCTACCATATCTAAATGTCGACTATGATGATGAATTACTTGGCCCTTTGGAAGATGCAGCATTAATTCAAACCGAAGGCAAAGATTTGTTTCGACTAGTAGTTAAAAAAATACATGAACATCAACTATTATCTAATACCGGAATAGGATTATTTTTGGTCGGCGAATCAAAATCAAATGAACAATTAGCAAATATCGCAGCTAAATCAGGTTTCGCCTGCCGAGTAGTAGACACTGAAACCTTTGATGATGGTGAAGAAATCAAAATCGTTGCTGTGTGGCGACCGTTTGTCAACGCCAAGAAAATTCACCAAACCACCGTGGCTTCCACAAGCACTGAATTATTATCGACCAATTGGCCTATAGGCAGCTCACTGTCAAGCGATTACCAAACCGATGGCCACGGAAGAAGAGGAAGACGTTGGGATAATTCAGGTGAAGTACTTGCTTGCTCTTGGAAAATTGGAAATTCGTTCGATATTCCACCCAATATTTTGCAGTTAATTTGCGGCGTTATTGTCAAACAATGCCTACAACAACATAATCAATCGACTGATCGCATAGAGATTATTCAAAAATGGCCTAATGATATATTACTGAAACAAGACGGCAAGGTCAGAAAGGTTTGTGGCGTATTGATTGAATCGATCACGAAGGGAGATGTTACCGAAACTGTAATTGGAATCGGGATTAATCTATCGGAATCAGAAAGCATGCCAGTTTACAAAATCCCAGCCGGTTTTGCAAAATCATTGAATAAGGATCTTAACAGAACGACTTTACAATCAGAAATCGATTGTCGTTTAGCGGGGTTATTTGATCAACACCCAAGCATTCCAAAGGCCAATTTAGCTTCTTATCATAAACTTGCTAATAACTCAGTAACTGATGGTTTTACCGCGTCTAGCAAATTATTCTATAGAAATTACGAAGTGTCTTTTGACTCAGTTAATTCAGATGGTTTTGTTATTGTTTACGACCAAAATAATCAACAGATTATTTGTGATGAAGGTGAATCACTCAAATGGAAATTTTGAAGTTAAATTTCGGCATCTATTGGAGTTGATTCTTGTTCAACTCGCCTTTTTTGCAGACCAAATAGTAAAATTGCAATTCCGATTGGATAAATGATGAAATCAAGCATAAAAACCCGTTGGACATCGATTTCTGCCTCAGCTTCTCCCATATCTATGCTGATGGACACTGGAAGGGATCCTGAATCTTTAGAATCGAAAGTGTATGTGAATTTCTCACCTTCCATTAATTGATATGGTTGTGTTGTTGACTCTTCTAAACCGTCATATATGGTGACATCACCACTACAATCAAAAGGTGCTGTCGTGAAAAAAGAGTTGCTAATGCATTCAACATTAAACTCAACTTTGTCACCATCAAGAAGAGTGAGTGATTTACCATACTCGGGGTTTTCTTCAAAATCAATAGTGGTCGTCTCAACCCAACCATGAATGATGAAACCAGCACATAATACACCAACTCCAACTAAAATTAGAACATCGCTGAATTTCATTGCATCAGCAGAACCACCAGCGCCCATAAAGCAATGTGAGCCCGTAATACAAATGAAACTTTCATTGTTTTGTCAGATTAAGTCTATCTCTAACCAATCTTATCTTGCCACTGGCTGTTATACTCTGAACACCAAATGTATCAATTGATTCATCATTGTCGATTTTTTCGCGTAATAAATCATAGTCCAGTAATTTTACTTCGATAATAGCGAGAGAAAATTCGCCTTCACTGGACAATTGAAAATCCATCAGCCGGATTTGTTTAGAGAGTTTCAGATCACTAGCTAGTGAATTCAACTGGTCAGAGAGTTGCTTGCGAGTCGTATATTGACTACCCACCTTAATACCAAACCAACGGCGTTTACCGCGTAGTGCCTTGGTAAGTCGCTTGGCCATATCACGAACAATTAGCATTTGGCTTTATTTCTTTGGATAAGATGAAATCTAAGCGGCATTAGCCTACCAATGATGCCACATGGACAGTGACACTGAACAATTGGAAGATGCCAGCCAAGACTTATTGGCAGAATATGAAACTTCTAACGTTTCATTGGTATCTCTTGCTAGGACGTTGTTATCTTCTTCTACAATGCCTCACATTATTTTAGTGACTATATTATCTGCTATACTCTACATCACCTCAAGCGCCGATTCATTAACCAATATCTCTGCTATGGCGTTCACAAGTTTATCCATCGGCTATGGAATTAGTGCAATCACAAGTAACAGTACAATAGTCAAAAACTGGATCACTTTAGATGACGAAGAAACCGATGAAAGGCCTTTCTTAATTCGTAATCTAGCCAAATTTCGAATCTGTATTTTCCCGTTAGTAATGGCATTTATTTCGCTTCTAGCCATGTTATTTTTATTTGGTGAAAACGGAGTAATACCAATTGGCGATGGAGTTATACCTCTAGTCATGGGTAGCCTATTTGTCGTCTGGTCAATTGTCCAAGGAACTTCATTTACCAAATGGGCCTCCTCAGCAAGCGCTAAGTTAACCGATAAACAAAAACCCACTTATTTGCAAATGTCTGTGTTATTTTCAATAGGTATAATCGCCTTGATATCAAGTATTTTAGCCACCATATTTTATCAAATTAACAACTTTAATTTGTCGATTAGTGGAGCATTTTTAGACAGCCTGCTTTTTACTAGCATTGCAGTATTAGTATTAGTTGCAAATATCGGGTATAATTGGCAATTGAAGAAATTGGCTTCGATGAAATATCGATTACACAATTTTAGCAATAGGTGGACTATTATTTGTCATGTTTTTATTTCATGGCACTTACTTACTCTTTGGCGACAAATTTTCCTTGACCCTACTGAGATTCAAGTATTGTTTGAAGAATTAGTTTTGATGATTTTTACCGTCTTTATCGCAATTTGGTCGATGACGGCTAAAGGTTACAAAAGTAGTTTTAGGCCCATCAACGAAGAAAATGCGTTGTCATGGGGCTTAGCATTTGGATATGCTTATGCTGGTAGCGTAGCGATGCTAACTACTGTCTTTAATGACATAACAACGGTAATGCAGATTGGGCATACAGTGGTAATAATTGCGGTGCTATATATTCATAGAAAGGTGCTAACCGACATAATTGGACAAGATAACTTAGCAGTAGAAGTAAATCGCATCGTAGAACATAGTGAATCAAAAAACCCCCAAATCCAAGATGAAGAATTCAATGATACTGAAGATGCAACAGTTGAGAATAATTCTGACGAGGATTCATGGCAAGCAGATGATGACGTTGATTGGGAGAAGGAGGAAACAACTCCGGTTATTGAAGATGTTGAATGGGATACGATTATTGAAGTTGATTAGAATCCTTTATCCCGGCAAGTAATGTCACAACTCTGATAGTGTTTACCAAATCTTCGCTTACTCTTGCGCCTAAAATTACTTGAGCATCAGAATCGAGTGCTTCAGTAAATAACCTTGCTACTGAATCAACCTGGCTTAGCGTCATACCCAAGCCACCTTCAATTTGAATCAAGCAACCTGTAGCACCACTTACATCCAAGGCTGCCAACGGGGCCATCATGGCTGAGTGTAGAATTTTTTCGGGCTCTTCTGGCTCCCCCATGCCCACTAGTAGAGTAGCGTTGCCTTCCTGTTCCACTATAGCTCTAAGATCCATCAAATCCAAATTAATCAAACCCATTCTGAGTAAAGTCCTGACCAAACCATCTACCAAATCTTCAACCCATTCAGCGCCCATTTGCCAAGAGCGCCCTTTTTCCCTAGCTTGTCTTGCAAGTCTTTCTAACGAAAGTCTTACGGTTACATGGGCAAATTTATCTAGGCGATCAAATCCATCCTCGGCAATTTTTAACCTTGTCGATTGGACTTCAAAAGGCATTGCTGATACTGCAATAACAATCGCCCCAGATAATCGGGCCTGACGGGCAAATTCATGCGCTGCCCCCGTCCCAGTTCCACCACCAAGTCCAGTTAATAAAATCACTAATTCTACAGGTTCCATCAATTTACTGACAACTGAAGAAACACTTCTCATGCGTTGTTCAGCTAGTGGCGGTAGCGAAGCACAACCAAGCTTGTCGACAACACTGCCTAAGCGTAGAACATGACCACGTTCAATGTCAGAGAAGCTTTCATCATCTGCGTCAATTAACAAAATATCTGCTTCGGAATTGCAGCGCGACCAAGCACCTTTGGCCCATGAGCAACCAATGCCGCCGACACCGGCAATCAGAATCTGCGATGATTCCATTAAACTCCCCTGAACTTGAACATCAATGAACTTTAGCCCGTCAATCAATATAGCGAAGATACCTTCTTCTCGAATCTCTAGCCCAAGCGTTATCCGGCTCCAATGCTAAAACCCGATCGTAATATTTCACCGCAGTTTCAAATTCCGACAAATAGCGACCGTAAAGGTGACCTAGGTTAGATAAAACTGGAATACATTCATCATCTAATTCAAGCATCTTGAGCAATAATTCCTCAGCTTTTCCAAGACTGTTTTTCAAAATAAGTTCTTCTGCCTCTCCTAAATCTACTAATTGACTCTCAGATAAATCGTAGGTGTTCTCAAACGGAGTTGACATAAGAATCATTATTCCCAAAAACTCCTAATTATTGAACTATCCCCTTTAATAATGATTTTAAGGCTGTTTTCATAGTTTATAAACTCGCCCAAAAACGAGGTACTGCGAATAAATTAACCCGCCCAATTTGACAATGTTTAAAGGGTTCACTTATGTGGGGGAAATAACTGGGTGTGTTTATGTTGCGCAAGCCTATCTCGAAACGCCTTGCGCTAGGCATATCCTTGTTGATTATTCTAATCACGCCTAGCCTCGCATCATCCTACCACGGAGGCATTGGTGGCGAACAATCAAACGCTGGTGAAACCATTGATGATGTAGCCAAAGAAGGCTGCTTGTGCCACAATCCTGTAGCAGACAACACTGTCCAAATCATCCTCGATGACGTCCCATATGCGTGGGTTAGTGGAGAATCTTACGAATTAAAATTACAAATTATCGGCGGACCTACTGCAGCAAGCCCCTGGACTGCTGGCTTCTCAATGCGTGTTTCTAGCGGGATACTTTCAGGCGATAACTTGCAAAATTGGGAGGAAGATCCAACGACTCTGACTCAAACTGAAGCCTCAGCAGGCAACTCTGACAGAATGTGGATATTCACTTGGGCTGCACCAGATTCGGAAAGCGGAGTTGTGGACTTCTGGATAACTGGAAATTCAGTCAATGGAGATCAAGGCCCAGGCCCAGAGGATAAATGGAACCAACTTATCTTTGCCCTGCAAGAAGGTGATGAAGACACCTCTGCAATGGGTACAAGGACACTATTTGCTGGCGATGGCAATGTCAGCCCACCTGTGCCAGAAGAAACCGGAGTAGACCTCCACCACATGGGCGCAGAGTTTAGGGCACACGTGCTTGGATTGCTTGGATTTGGCGCAGTTATTGCTGTTATATTATTTGCAGGATTAATGCTTAGGTACAGTTTCTCATCATCTTACAAAGGTAGAAGTAACCAGCTTAGGTTGCGATATAAGATAAGGCGAAGAGGTGATCAATGATGGATGATACAATCACAAAACTCCTACGTGGAGTGGCTAAAGGAGACATCACTGTAGAGGATGCTAGAAAGTCATTGGAAGACGCTAGCCTCACTGAAGAAGAAATGGAGATGGCCATCGACAAAGGTGTATTTACCGAAGCTGATATGGGTTCAATCGTAAGTGCTAAATTAGCACCATCTGGGGCATCATATCTTACCATGTTCTTTTTCATCTGGGGGATTTTTTGGTCCTGCTATTGGGTATTCTCTTTGATTTATGGATTGGCTAAAGACTGGGACCAAAGACAATTGGCATTCCATCTAGCAATGTCGTTAACAACTCTCATTATGATGGGCTTAGTATATCTGAGATTCATCTTACCAGACACTATCATTGTGAAACATGCAATAAACAAATTTATTCCAGAGCATCAAAAAGACTGGAAAGAATACAAGGTGTGATTTAATTGGCTAGAGAATATGATTTGAAACCTGCACCTTCTTTGGGCGGAGATGAAACCGCATATGGCGCTGGGAAAGTCATCAATCGCCGGCAATTTTTGAAATACGGATTCAACACAGCAACTGGAGTATTAGCAGCTTCATTGGGTGTCCTAGGATTCACCGCACTCATTATGCCGCCCGACACCGAGGGAACTGGTGGAGAAGGCACCATACAATTCTGGGCCAAGGGTCGTGAAGATGAGGCTTGGTATGGAGCGAAACACGAAGTCAATATGACTCGTCAAGATTTCGTAGACGAAGCAGCAAAATCAAGCACTGGAACAGCTGGAGCAGCAGGAATTTGGAATGGGGTCCCAGTTATCGTAGTATATGTTGATCACGAGAAAAACAAAGACACCCCAGTATCCCTTGGTAAAGCAAGATTCCAAATGATGGAAGGATACGACGAAACTGGCAAGAGAATTGGTCATTTTGAGGACATGTCAGACGTTGACCCGAGGATTTTCCCGTCCGACAATATAGTAATCATTTACGGACGCTGCACTCATCTTTGTTGCATACCAGGTTGGCAATTAGTTTCCAATTCATTTACCGATGATTCATGGACTCCAGGCGGCGGTGATGATGGCGGAACTAAACTATTCTGTATCTGTCACTCTTCAAGATTTGACCCTACTGCCCTAGAGATGAACTCTAACAGAAATCGTTCTAGTGGTGCAACATTTAGTTATGCAGGGATAAAGGCTTCAGGTGGCCCTGCTCCAGTAGGGCTTCCGATTATTCCTGTATTAATGGACGGTGATGTGATAACCGGCATCACCGATTATGTAGATTGGTTAACATATTGTGATTGAGGTGATAAAATGACTACAATGTTCTGGATTCTTTGGTTCTTTATCGCCTTCATTATTGTCCTTGTTGCGTTTACCCTGCGCAAAGAGAATGAAGAAATGCCTCGTAGAGAAATTCTACGAGCTGTCGAATCCTCTGGAAAGATGGGTTTTGCTGAGCGTTCATTCCTTTGGGTGTTCTCGTGGCTAGACACTAGATTTCGAATACAAGATTATTGGAATATGTCAAAAGGTGCATACTACAATATGCACAGACAGATGCCACTGACTCACGCTGAAAAGTATAAACTTCGCATAATCTGGTATTGGTATCCTCTATATTGCCTAGGTGGAATATCATTCCTATCGTTCATTATTCTGGTCCTAACTGGTACTGTGCTGGGCATCTACTACGTCCCTGGCGGAAATGGAATCCCATCACCGGCTTATTTGAGCATGCAATACATCATGACTGAACTACCGTTTGGCTACATCATAAGAGCAGTTCACCACTGGGGAACTCACTTCATGGTGGCTAGCGTATTCTTGCACATGTGCCGTGTATATTTCACAGGAGCCTATCGAAATCCAAGAGAACTTAACTGGCTAATTGGTGTAGCGCTTATGGCGTTAACAATCGTCTTTGGATATTCAGGCTACTTACTACCATGGGACTCACTAGCATATGGTGCTGCGGTAATTGGTATAAACCTAGCAAACTCAAGCCCATTAGTCGGCAAGTATGTCGCAACGTTACTATTTGGTGGCTCTTCACTAACTGAGAGAACAGTAACTAGAATGTACTTTATTCACGTATTCATACTACCAGTTATAGTCACAGGACTAATTATAGTTCATTTGTTTATTGTTTGGGTGCAAGGAATTGCGGAGCCACATTGATCTTAGGAGGAATTAAATGGGACTAGTAGAGAATCTTGGTAGAGTAGCATCCTCATATATGGATGAAAAAGAAAAACTTCAGGCAACTGAAGGTAAGCGCGAAAGAACACGCCTAGGCCATGGATTTTGGCCACATGAAGTATTGAGAGATATCTTGATTTTCGCATTCATGGGTGCTGTGCTGTTGTATTACGCATGGATCATCCCTCCACCACTGCACGGCGCAGCAGACCCATACGCACAAGCTGGATTCGTATTCCCTGACTGGTATGTGTTGTTTTCTTACGGCTATCTTAGATGGGGAGAATATCTACCCCAATTTACCGTCCCTACCGGTTTCATCGGAGAAATAGTCGGTCAGCCGGTATTCCCTTGGAACGCTGCATGGTGGGGAGCTGCCCTAACTGGAATCCCAATTGGTATACTTATCCTACCACCGTTCCTTGGTGGTAGAGAAAAGCGTCCAGTCGAAGATCCATGGTTTGCTGCTGCAGGTGCTGTTTACTTAGCACACATTTGGTTCATATCGGTATTTTCAATCAATATTTTCTTAGAACTATACCACAAGAATCGGTCAGACTATTGTAAACTAGACAGTCATGGCGATCTACTTTGTGGGGTGCGGGAGCCTTGGATAGCCGAAGCGTTCAACGCCCTACCCTGGGCGATGACTGGTATTCTGTTATGGATATGTATTTACTTTGGCGCCAGAATGGTGTTATCAAAAGCATGGGGCTCAGCGTTTACGCCAAATCATGCCAAGCAAATTCTAGTTGGTGCGTTAATCCTCTCTACTGCGGCCACTGTTGCAACATGGGATACTTACGACAAAGGTTTCTGGGGCGCAAGAGGATTAGGAACCATATCAGACTATGGTGAATTAGAAGAAATGCGAACTCAACCTGTCGATGTCCATGTTCACGACACCAATGAATTTACTGACAATTTTGGCTGGTCAGAGGATGCTACAGTACCAACTACTGCATGGCTTGATTGGGTGATTTATCAACCAGGTCAAGAAGTAATTATCGATTTCTTTGATTCCAACGGACATCAAATACCGGCAGATGGTATCAATTCTGCATTTGAATCAACAACCTTGATTACTGAGGATTACTATACTGTAAATGATACATTTACAATTACCGAAGACCCTGTATTATTCCCTGATGGACATCATGAATCGGTTAGTAAGATAACTACTGACATTGCGTGTGAACATCGAGCTGAAGAAAGAAAGATCAATGATGTCAAGACCGATTCTATGATTAGCAGCACCTTGACTGTTACCAACGCAGATGGCAATGTGGTCGCTGACTTCAATGACTGCGCAGGGACAAGTGTCGACTTACCAGTTGGAACGTATCAGTATCAATTTGATGTTACAATCACCGGTCCTTTGGCCCTTAATGACACAATGATGAAGGAAATTAAACTAGAAATTGCTTCATTCCAACCGTTATTAGTTTGGAATAGCGCAGCTCCGGCTGCACTTGAGGGTAAGACAGTCAATCTCAGCAGCACCACAGACATGGCGCTTGGTGGCTCAAACTACGGACAAATCGACAATCCTGGATATCACATGAACCCAAAGAGCCTAGATGCGAAACTAATCTATGCTATGTTCATTCCTTGCCTTACCTTTGGGGCAATGGTATTTATCCTACTGCGCTCAATGGCTAGAGGCTATGAATTCGAAATGAACAAGTGTTACGGGTGTGACCTCTGTGATGATGCTTGTCCTGTTAGATTGTTTAATGGTGGTGACAAACTAAACATAATTTACAATTCGTGGAACAATGAAGATGATGGTGTTCCAATGTATTCATGTCTTACTTGTACAGCTTGTACCAATGCATGTCCCCAATTAGTCGACTATGACTCATATGTCGACATTCGCAGAGGACTAATCGTCGGTGGTCCACAGGCTGAAATCCCTCACACAGTATTACAAGCAGTTCTTGCTGCTGAGGCTGAAGAAGATGCTGATCAAGACTTCATTACTGTTGAAGACTACCCAATCGATTCTAATATCGGTTATTATCCAGGTTGTGTAGACTACCTCGACCAAGAAATGGTCTTCTCTCACGTCAATGAAGGTGAAATGAACCTTGGAGCCGCAACTACATCGGCATATACTCTGTTTGATGAAATTGGTGTTGATGTCTCATACCTAGGCAGGGACTTCCTAAAATGCTGTGGTCACGACCAAAAGTGGCAAGGTCTTACTGAAGTGTTTGACAAACTGAAAGCTTACAATCAAAAGAAAATCCATCAATCTGGAATTGATACACTGGTATCGTCCTGTGCTGAGTGTTTCAGAACCTTTGCAAGAGATTACGAACTTGAAGATGTCAAAGTTATGCACACAACTGAATTTTTACTTGAACAAGGATTTGACATGGACCTAAAGGTTGCTGAAGAAACCACAGTTACTTATCACGACCCATGCAGACTTGGCAGGCAAATGGGAGTTTACGAAGAACCTAGAGAATTAATCAATGCTGTTGAAGGCGTAAATCTGGTCGAGATGGAACATAGCGGTGAAGATGCAATGTGCTGTGGTGTGTCTAGCATGATGTCTTGTAATGAAAACGCTAGAGCACTTCGAGTATCTAGAATGGAAGAAATCAAATCCACTGGTGCTGATACCATGTTAACATCGTGTCCAAAATGTGTAACTCACTTTGAATGTTTGAAGTTTGAAGATGATGACAAATACTCCGACATTAAGATTCTTGACGTAGTGACTTTCTTAGCACAACAAATTAATGAGAAGAAGTCAAAGATTGCCGAAGAAGCAACTACTACTATCGAGACTGAAGCTTGAGTTAATCCTCAATAGGTTCATCGTCGTCACTCATACCGAGTATCTCGTAATTTGATGGGAATAAAGCAACGCCAACTCCTGCAATAAGAGTGACTAATCCCCACATGAACATTTGTTGAACAAATAGCATTTCAAGAGCCAGTACACACAAGATTAACCCACCAATATTTGAAGTCCAAACTAGGGTCTTGAAAGTAGATAATGGAACACCTGTAGTTCCTGGTTTACGGTAAGGGCCAAATTCGCCTCCAAATCGTTGAGCGTCATTTTTAGCTTCGTCTTTTCCACTCATAGCATCACCTGTCAATCATCGATATCGCATCAGTTGGACACGCTAGAACACACAGCCTGCAACCAGTACAAGCATCGCGAATAATCTTCGCTTTGCGATTTGATTCAACGTTCATTAGTGGACTTCTCATGGCAACCTTGTAAAGTTCAATCGCATCATCATCACATACTATATCGCATTGATCGCAACCAATGCACAAGCTTTCCTCAACAAAGGCAACGGTATTTTCACCACCTTTAATCGATGCATGTTGAACACTTCTTTGTCGATTAAGTGAGGTTCGAATGCGCAAGGCTTCCGCTTCTCTACGCTTTTTCAACTCATCTGCTGACGTCATTCATGCAACCCCACGTGGGCCTTCTCTTCAAACCTAACGACTGTCATATTAACAAGTAAATCACCAAAACAATAGAATGCACCAACCAAAAGTGGTGGATTCCAAGCGGTCAAACCAGTCCATGGCACTTCATTTGCCCAAGTCCAATTGCCTAGTTGTGTTCCAACTATTTCCATTGCTAATGCCGCCCAAGCCATTGATGCATACAAACGAGGTTGTGGCCCGAATCTGGTGAAAACCAATACCAATACCAGAAGGATAAGTCCGGAGGTGTCACTGCCATCATAGACACCGTATGCCACCATTGGGATGAAAGGTAGCAAAATTGGCAAAGCCAGGGTTTGTTTCATTTTGTCAGCCATAATTCTGCCAAGGTCGAATAAGAAATAATGGCCGGCTGGAACAAATAGTGGCATTAAGCCACGTTGATATTCGTAAATATTCCAAACTTCACTAAAGAATAATTCCATAGGTGTAGCAAAAGCAAGAACAGTAATCATCTCTATTCTTTCTTTGCGACCTGTTGTCTTGTAGATGTAGGCAAACACGCCCCAGCACCAGATGTTTACTGGCCATTCTGCCAAGTTTTCAGGAAGTAATCCACCAAGCGCAGTAGCAGAAACCCACAGGCCAATAAGGATAGTTAGTGAGTATAACCATGCTCTGCTCATAAACATCCCAAGGTATCCATAGCATTATTTATTTGCCAGACATTAATTTTGATAGGCTGAAAACTCTTTGCCCATAGCAAGCATCGATAGTTCGGCCACTAAGGCATGCCAACCGTGAGCGTGTTTACCATAAATGTGACCAACTTCAGAATGGCTTTGGAAAACTGCACTTGGAGAATTGAGGTTTTCGATATCTGATTTCTTCTCATTAATCCGGTAAAACCAAGAAGCTGCCTGTCCATCAACCAAGTAAACAACCGGTTCAACTGGACCATTAGACTTGGTAGTAAGACAAGTCGGGACTCCTTCCTGGATTAGGAAATCTTCTACCTCAACACCGCCTTTGGAGTACATTAATTTCTTCATTTTGCGATTTGAAAGTTCGAGTAATTCACTACCACTCTTGACTGATAAAATTCCCAGACCATAAGTTCCACTATTGTTCTTGATGAATACTACTGGTTCTCGATCAATCCCCATTGCTTGGTACCTCGAACCAATCTTTGATAGGAAATGGTCTACGTCTCCGGCAAGTTCAATTCTACAAGCCTCTTTATCTAGGCACTTATCCTTGGAAACAAACCATTCAGTCATCAAATACCATGACTCTATGCCCAACATTTCAGCAATCTCATCGACGTAATTCTGTAGGGCTTGATAGTGATCTGACTTTTTTCTTACATGCCAACCCATTTCAGTGGGAGGAGATACTCTACTTGAGGCAAGGCCAGGCAGTAATCCTTCAGTCAAGTCATTGTTGAGAAGTATCAAATCTGGTCGCTTACCATCAACTGCAATTCCTTGTTGACCATCAAAATCTTTCAACTCCACATTATCTAGATTCAAGGGTCCTGACAGACCGGCAATGGAACCATGTCCTTCAAGTTCAGGTGAACCAACAGTCACCCGGAAATCAACCATTTTTAGCAATCGTTGTAGAGTCCGTAGGTTTTCTGCGTATGCTGAATTCCTAGTATGCGATTCAGGATATAGGTGAACCCACTTACAGTTCTTATCACGCCTTAAAATATTATTTCTAAGCAATGCTGCAAGATGTTCTTCATCCTCTTTGGCAACATTATTGAAACCCGCAGGAAAGTGATTAGCGTCGACTACAGCGATTTTCCAGCCCGCATCACGAATATCAACACTGCCATAAATTGGAATTGATACTTCTTGGCGTTTTTTCTCCATCCAAGTGGTTATTTCTGTCCTTTTGTCTTCAATTAATGTTGTTAGTTCGTGTAAATTCATGCTATCACCTCATCAATCAATGATTCTATAGAAAAATTAGTTCGCCTATGTAGTGGTTGGGTAATGTGTAAAGCCTCAAACAAACCTAGACCGATTGCCATGTCTGGTTGATCATTCAATAGTTTACTAAATTTGGCATATTTCTCCGCTACTGCGTCAGCGAGATGCGAGAATTCGCTTAGGAATTGACGAAGTTGATTTGGTGATGTTGCTGTTCCGGCTGGAAGTTTTGGCCGATCAGTAATTGACCTAGGTAGTTTGGTTAACCTTGCTGCTGACCTTAATGCGGCTTTTTCTAAACCATCGTTAGGTAAACGCCAATCAGTTGGCAAGCGGTAAGAATGTTGTCGATGTTGCTGGCCAAGGAATGGCACTCTAACTTCTAAAGAATTAGCCATTGAATGACGGTCTACTAATCTTAATTGGAAATTACTCAACTGACCACGCTCAAGTTCAAAATTAAGGAAATCCTCCAAATTATTAGTATAATCTTCAGGCAATAAACTACTCGAGTACCAGCAACTGTTAGTATCAAGATTACGATTAATTACCGACTTTGTCACAGACTGATCTATTTGATTAAGCCTAGAGTTTACTACTTCGGTATGTTTGGTTAACGACCTGTAGCGCGGATAACCGGCGTGCAATTCATCAGCACCTTGACCACAAAGTCCAACTTTGACATGCTTTTGCATTTCTTTGAAAAGTGGCTGGAAGAATAGAACAGAAACATCCAGGTCCTCACCATAGTACGCCAGCTTTGGAATGTCTTTGACAAACCCATCACTTGACATAATTTTGGTATGGTGTGCTAAATCAAGCGAACTGGCAACTTCTTCTGCAGCAAGCCAATCTGGATTATCTTCGCTTTCAGCGACTGTCCAGCAAGCAGGTACTGGTTTTGCTTCACGCATTGCAGCATCACTGGCAACCGCAGCAACTAATGAGGAATCAAGACCACCGGAGAGAACAATGCCAACCGGGACATCAGCCATAAGTCGTTCTTGAACGCTGTAGGTAAACGATTCTAGCAAACTTTTTGCTTCTAAATCGGGATTCCAAGTAGCAACTGGATTTAGTTGCTGGCGCTCAAAACTAGTTGATGAGTGTAAATATGGTTGGCCAAGCTCGTTTTCTCGCCAAACTTCTACAGTACCGGGGCGTACCTGATGCACATTTTCAATCAAAGTCGAGGAATCCAAGCAATATTCCCAAGCTAACCTTAACGCTAATGCAGTTTCATCAATTACTGGTTGATAGGATTCATGTGCATGAAATGCCTTTATCTCACTAGCAAACAATAGGCTACCATCAATGATTGTGCGAACTAATGGTTTGATGCCAAGTGAATCTCTAGCCAATATTAATTCTCGATGTTCACTATCCCACAAGGCAAAACTGAACATACCATTCAGTTGTTTAACCCAATCAGTGTGACTAACATCACCAACTTTGGCAACTTTTTTAGCATACTTTTCATGAAGTGCAAGAATAACTTCAGAGTCACCTGAGGTTTTCCAGCTATAGTTTAGCTTACTACGTAAATCTAGATGATTGTAGATTTCACCGTTAGCGATGAGAATGGTGTTTGAGTTGCCGGTTATAGGTTGTTGACTGCCGTTAATATCAACAATCGACAGGCGATTATGACCCAAACTTATGGTTTCATCCGACCAAATCCCCGATCCGTCTGGCCCACGATGGTGAAGAATCTCCACCATTTGATTAACTACAGAGTTATCAGGTGATGAAAACATCCCTGAGATTCCGCACATAAATTTTAATTAGCGATTACTTATATGAAGAGTCGCTTTTTATTTGGCAATTTACCAAAGAGGGTAAGCAAACATGGCAACACCGAGTAGAATCATCGATAGAATGTATACGAAGTAATAGGCGCCTTGAGGCGGGTCAGAATATTTGTTATCTCCTTCATCCATGCTGCTCAAACCTTCCTACACTAGTCCACATTTTAACATATTGAAAGATATCACAGTAATCCAAGGAATGGTTCAAGGATTAAAATTCCGGCAAGTGGGATAAGGAGCATTGTAGCATTGTCGTCAATGTAACGCAGTCTTGGCATTTCCGAAGCTACACAAAGTGGAGCAAAGATTACCGCTAACCACCACGGAGTCCCAAATAAAAACCAACAAGTTAACCACAAAGCAATAAGGAAAATGGTTGAGTAAATAATCACTTCCTTAGTCTGAAACTCTTTACGGCGTAACTCACCCATGAACGGATCACCAAATGACAAAGAAAATATCAAAGGATAGGCATATTCCTTCACTGGCGCCAATAGTAATACCATTCCAACAGCAAAGCCGCCCCATGCTAGTGCAGAAACTTGTTTTGCTTCATATTCTCGCTGGCCAAATACTGTAAGACCAAATTTTAATCTCAATGCTTCACCAAAAATTGCTACGATAATGACTAATGATACAACCTCTGGCAAAGTATAGCCAATTCTTTCAGCTACTTCGCCACCATATTCAAAGTAGATATACGGAATTATGAACATCGAAATATGAAAGATACGACGGAATATATGACCACTCATACCACCCACCGACAAATCAACTGGATTAGTTAGTTCTACTTGTTCACTCATTTTTTTGACCTCCTAATATATCGAGGGCTTCAATTATAGAAATTGAACCTGCCGCCAACAAAACAAGTATTTCATCCAATTTTGCTGATTCTAAGATTCTCCGTTCATGTTGGGCAAGTAGCCTCTCACGCCAACGTGCTCGATTGGAACGTCCTGAATCCTTTATTTCTAGCAATGTGCTTGATGCAACCGCAATACCGTCACCGTTGATCGCTGATGTAAGTAATACTGGAGGGGCCTCGCCAAGACCAAGATGAAATGATTCAATTAATTCTTCAGCATGCTTCTCTGCACCATCAAGGTCTGACTTGTTAACAATTACCGCGTCTGCCAATTCTAGCAATCCGGCTTTTTCTGCTTGTACTCCGTCGCCTCTTGCCGGGCCTTCAACTACCACAATACGGTCTGCTATGGCAGCACAACGCACCTCAGCTTGTCCAGAACCAACTGTTTCGATAATCACTTTATCCCAGCCTGCCAAAATCAAAAATTCAATCATATCAGAGACAATTAGCGGAACACTGCCTGAAGACTTTCTAGTGGCAATTGACCTTACGTAAATCTTGTCTTTAACATCAACTAGGTCAATCGCAGTGATTCTAACACGATCGCCAAGTAGAGCACCGCCCGTACGTGGTGAAGAGGGATCGATGGCTAATAATGCAACTTTCAGCCCACGGCCAGCCCAATTGGCGAGTAATTTATCTATCAAACAAGATTTACCAACTCCTGGAGCACCAGTTATGGCAATTGAGCGCCAATTATCATAATCCTTTCTCAATATGCTAACGTCTGCAATCTGTCTTATTTGATCCAGTGTGATTTGACCGTTTTCCAAACCTGATAGAGTTCTAGCAATCGATCTCCGATTACCGTTAATGGCTGCTTCAATCAGTTGGTCACTCAAAAAATCACCTTAAGCTGAAGATTCCCAAAACCAATCATTGGAGTCTCCAACCCCAATATCAGCCATATTTGCCGAAGTGTCGATAAATTCTAAAATTTCAGCAGTTGGAGTTCCTGGACCAAATATCGCACGTATTTTGCAACTAAACAAACCACTTCGGTCATCATGAGGAATAATCCCTCCAGCAAAAACAATGACATCATTCAATCCCTCTGCAACCAATAGTTCGCAGACTTTTGGAAATAGATGATTATGCGCTCCTGACAGAGAAGATAGCCCCAAAAATCTAGCGTCTTCATCTCTGACTGTTTCCACAATCTGCTGTGCAGTTCTACGCAATCCTGTGTAAATCACTTCATGACCTGCATCACGCAGGGTCCTAGCCACTACTTTAGCACCTCTGTCATGACCATCAAGACCGGGCTTGGCAACAACGATTCGCAATGGTTGGCTCATGATTGGTCGAAGAAATGCTCACCTATCAAGACAACCCTTGAAACCATCCTCGGAACATACTTTTACCTCTAATGCAATGACTTCCCACCCCAAAAACACGGTAAGCAATAAAGGCGGCCTTTCGATACACTCACTAGGTGACACCAATGCCTACGACTGAAGAAAGACTGCGAGACCTGCGCAATAGGAAGGCGCAAAGTGAAGCAGGTGGCGGTCAAGCAAGAGTTGATGCACAGCACAATCGCGGCAAATTAACTGCCCGAGAGCGCATAGAAATTCTACTTGATGACGGTAGTTTTCAAGAGATGGACGCATTGGTTGAACATCGATGCCGAGACTTTGACATGGACAAAAATGTCATTCCTGGTGACGGAGTAGTTACCGGACATGGCATGATAAACGGCCGAGAAGTATTCGCTTTTGCCCAGGATTTCACCGTTTATGGTGGCTCTCTTGGAGAAATGCACGGGCTCAAAATTTGCAAAGTGCTAGACATGGCACTTAAGACAGGAAAACCTGTCATAGGCTTGAATGATTCTGGTGGCGCTAGAATCCAAGAAGGTGTAGCGTCACTAGGCAGTTATGCTGAAATTTTCTTCCGTAATGTCAGAGCATCCGGAGTTGTCCCCCAAATTTCTGTCATAATGGGGCCTTGCGCTGGTGGAGCGGTATACTCTCCTGCAATTACTGATTTTGTCATTATGGTCGACCAAACTGCTCATATGTTTATCACCGGACCTGAAGTAATCAAAACGGTAACTAATGAAGTTGTTTCATTTGAGGAACTAGGTGGGGCTATGACTCACGGAAGTAGATCTGGAGTATCCCATTTCACTGCTGAGGATGACGAAGCAGCCATTCAACTAGCAAGAGACCTATGCGACTTATTACCGGCAAATAACATGGAAAAACCACCTGTTAAGAAAACCTCAGACCCAATTAGTCGAAGTTGTGACAAACTCGATGTTATAATTCCAGAGGAATCCAACAAACCATACGATGTTGTTGATGTCATATCTGAAGTATTAGACGACCATGGTTTCCTTGAGGTGCAAGCTGATTGGGCCCAAAATATCGTCATCGGATTTGGCCACCTAAGCGGACAGACAGTTGGTGTTGTCGCCAATCAACCAAAAATTCTTGCCGGGTGTTTAGATATTGACGCAAGTGATAAGGCTGCTAGATTCGTGCGGTTTTGTGATGCCTTTAACGTACCGATAATCACTTTTGAAGACGTACCTGGATTCCTCCCTGGAACCAATCAAGAGTGGGGTGGAATTATCAGACATGGTGCAAAATTACTGTATGCATTTGCTGAAGCAACGGTTCCAAAATTAACCGTTATTATGAGGAAGGCCTATGGTGGCGCTTACGACGTTATGTCATCAAAACACATTCGAGGAGATTACAACGTAGCATGGCCTTCAGCCGAACTTGCTGTTATGGGGGCAGATGGTGCAGTTGAGATTATTCACCGAAGGAGATTGAAGAGTGCTCGTAACAGTGAACAAGAGCGTGTGCGTTTAACTGAAGACTTTAATGATAAGTTTGCTAATCCATACAAAGCAGCTGCACTTGGTTACATAGATGATGTAATAGAACCAAATCAAACTCGTTCAAAGTTAGCCAGAGCGCTAGAAATGCTACTTGATAAAGAGGAATTGAGACCGGCCAGAAAACATGGAAATATTCCGCTGTGAGGCATTAATATGACTGATGAAGCAATACTTAGAATCGCGGCAATAAGTGCTGTTCTATCCATTATTGACTCACAAGGAGATGATGGAGCAAATATCGGTAGAAATGCTGGTAATGCTTGGTCACAGGACCATATTAGAATGAATATGGGCTTAAGTTCATTGATGAATAATCGATCTAGCAGGTCACCATGGAGATGATTAGATGACTGAAAAAAGGAAAGTAATCGTTGATGGACAAGAATTTGAAGTTGTTGTTGAAGTTGAAAACGGCAAATGGCTGGCTACTGTAGAAGACCGAACTTTTGCAATCGAAATTCCAGATTCTGGTCCTGTGGTCAAGAAACGACGTGCCGCTGGTGGCAAGAAAAAGAAATCTGGCACCGTATCAGCCAATATTCCTGGCAAAATTGTCACCATTGAAGTAGAAGTTGGCCAAGAAGTCACAGAAGGACAAGTCATATTGATTTTAGAAGCCATGAAGATGCAAAATGAAATTCAAGCACCTGTCAATGGCAAGGTAATTTCTGTCAATTGCGAAGAAGGGCAATCTATTGAAGCAAACGTGCCATTGGTAGTAATCGAGCCTAAAGAGGAATAATCACCTTCAATCTAATTGTAAAATGCGATGGTTAAAATGGAGATAACTCTAGGTTGGTTTATGTCCGCACCCGCAGTATGTGATTTCCCGGGCTGTGGCGGAGTTGGAGAAATAGTCTCAAGACTATCACCAGAAGGTTTTCTCGTCGCTACTGGAAAAAAAGCTTATTCATTTAGAGAAGCATATCGAAGATTTCACTATTGTCAAAGTTGCCACGACCAGTTAATGGGCGGTGTTTGGTCTAGAGTTAGAAAGCCAGACGACAAAAAAGATGGCCATGTCGCACCTACCGCCATATGATTTTGACAATCGCAACATTCTATTACTATCGTCACTGATAGAGAATCATGCAAGGAAAGAAGACGAGTGCTTTTAATTCTCGAATCCGCAGTTTATGTCTAGTAGCCATGATGGTTTTGACTTCATTATCACTAGCGATAACTACTGTTTCAGCAGTAGGTCAAAATCAAAATGACATGGCAACCGGTGGAGATTTACCAGACAACTTAACATCTCCAACCACAATACCTAACCTAGGTTTTTCTAACTCTATATCAGGAACTGGAGAACTTATTAGTGGCACTGATACTTATGATTACTTACGAGTATCACTCGCGTCAAATGAAGGCATAGCAGTTGAATTATCTTTTGATTCGGCTGATGACTTTGATCTATATTTGTATGATTCAGCGCAATCTATTATAGATGATTCTTGGATTAGTAACCCAGAAACCGTCACCACAAACGGCTCGTCAACTGGAGGAATGGTTTACATCGGAATCGATGGATATTCATTTGGACCAACGTCAACTGGCACCTATAACATCACTATCTGGAAATTCACTACTGGCTCTAGTACCAACGGTACAACAAATCAAAACGATATTGGAATTACCAACTATGATTTACCAGATTCGACTAATTTACTTCAAACAGATCCATATTGGCCGGTTAATTTTGTGGGAGCTGCACCTATTTATTCAGGAGTAGACAATGCTGAGCTAGACCTTAATGGTGACAATGAGGACTGGCTATCATTTACTCTTGATGTAAATGATGGCTTTGCTTTCGAGATATCATACAGTTCTTTCTCATTTAACAATGGCTCTTTGGTGACCAACGACTTCGAATTAGCAATTTATGACTCAAGCATGAACATGCTAGACTTATCTGCTGGTAATAACCCTGAATATGTAACCACTAATAATACAGCAACTATTCCCGGAGGCAGTGTCCATGGCGGTACAATTTATGTCCAAATTAATAGATATTCAGGGTATGGAGTATATGACTTAGAGTTCTGGGTGTGGAGTACAACATCAACCGGTGGGAGTAATGGAAGTGGCGGACAACCTGTGCCAAACCCTTGCAATAGTGGTGGGGTCATAGGTTCTGGCAATGTAGTGCCGGATATATTGGAACAAAACAACAATGTCGCAACAGCATCAGATGCGTCAATACTTCCAATATATTGTACAGGATTAAGTTTTGATACATCAACTGATGAAGATTACTTTGAGATTCAAACTATAGCTGGTGTGACTTATTATGTCAACATTTCATTCCTGCACTCAAATGGAGACATCGACATGGAATGGGAAGACAGTAACGGAGGTTCACTTGACGGTTCTTATGGTGTGAGCAATACCGAACAAATGACATACCAAGCGACATCAAATGGATTTACTTATGTTTACATATACACACTAGGATTTAGTGGCAGTAACTACGATCTAGAGATTACTACTGATAACCCTGGAGGAGGTCAAACTTTCCAAGAAATTGATGTTGTGATGAATAACTTAACCAATGTTACACTAGAGATGTCAGGACTAATTGTTGGCGACTCATATAGTTATGAATATGTCCAATCTTTTGAGAATGGTATCAATGAAACTATCACCAATCAAACAACACAAGGACCTTACTCATTTGTTGCAACCTCTTCGACTGAAACAGTAAACTACACCATCACAGCAGGTAGTATAGAAGGAGCATATTCAGTTACTGCAAACCTCTATGATAGCCAAGGTATTGACCTTGCTTCTGGTGACGATTTCATTTACCTTGAAAGATTAGTAGTAGCAACTACCTCATCAACTACTGGCGAGATTTATGCCAGTAATATGACAACTGGAGATCAGTATTCCATACACTGGATCACCATTGATATTGACATGTTCGAGGATTTAATAATAGCTGGGCAAAATATTACTGATGCTTTTAATTCATCACTGGTTGATGAAAATTTCACTAACTTCACGGCTACATCAAACACTGATTCGTGGCAAGTAAATTGGTCAAACCCTACCACAGCAAATAACCACACCTTCTATGCAGCTGTATCTCAATTAGGGACACAAACGGATTTATTCACTGGCGTTGGTTACTTGGGTGCGCATGAAGATGAATTCATCCCTCAATTACCTTCAGCGGTGATTACCAATTATTCTTTCAGCGTGACTGCAACAAATAACGATTTCACCTCAGAGGGACTTGACTTAGTGGTTGGGCAAACCTATTATCAACAATTTAGAGTTGAGGATTCAGGTGGCGCTGATATTGATTATTCAACTGTAGATGCGTATACTGCCAATACGCAAAACACCTCGTTTGGAACTTTCTATTACACAACACCTTCTGTATCAGGACAATATTGCTTATACTCAGAACTATATGACGTAAATATGATACAATTAGTTGGAGATTATGTTTGTCTACAATACGTCTTTGATGATGATAATGACGGTATTCCTAACGAATATGACCTATGTCCAAATACCCAAATATCAAGCATGGTTGATGCCAATGGATGCGCGCTAGAGCAGAAGGATTCTGACAGTGATGGCTACAATGATTCTGTTGATGATTTCCCTTATGATGACACACAATGGCTAGATACAGATGGAGATGGATTTGGCGACAGCCTTACTGGAAATAATCCTGACTTATTCCCTACAGATAGTACACAATGGAGTGACATAGATGGGGACGGCTATGGCGATAATGCCGCAGGTAATTCCCCCGATCAGTTCCCATATGACCCAACCCAGTGGCATGATTCAGACGGTGATGGTTACGGCGATAATGCAAATGGTAACAACCCAGATTTGTGGCCAAATGACTCATCACAATGGACTGATTCAGATGGTGATGGCTATGGAGATAATCCAACTGGAACCGCCGGAGATGCATTCCCATTTGATTCAACCCAATGGACAGATACAGACGGAGACGGATTTGGCGATAATCCACTACCGGCAAATAATCCAGACGCATTCCCTAATGATGGAACTCAGTGGGAGGACGCAGACGGTGATGGTTATGGCGATAACCAAGGTGGATCTAATGCTGATAGATTTGTTAATGACCCCACACAGTGGTTTGATTCTGATAATGATGGCTATGGCAATAATCCAGCACCAGCAAATAATCCTGATGCATTCCCTAACGACGGCACTCAATGGTTAGATACTGACCAAGATGGTTATGGTGATAACCAAAATGGTAACAATCCAGATAAATTCCCTACTGATAACACTCAGTGGCAGGATTCTGATTATGACGGCCTAGGCGATAACGCAAATGGCAATAATCCTGATTTATGCCCAGGTACACCATTTGGCGAAACTGTTGATGTTAATGGCTGCTCATCATCTCAGACTGATGAAGACCAAGATATGATTCCAGACAATCAAGATGCATGTCCAAATACACCTGCAGGAGAATTTGTTGACTCTAATGGTTGTTCTGCTACTCAACTTGATGATGATAATGATGGATTAGTTAACCAATACGACTTGTGCCCTGCAACACCACTTGGCAGTGTCATTGATTCTGCAGGTTGCTCTGCAAGCCAACTTGACACAGATGATGACGGTATTAACGATGAATTAGACCAATGCCCATCAACATCACCAAATGTTCCGATCAATGGATTTGGCTGTGCTGCTGACCAAAGAGATACTGACATGGACGGCTTGAATGATAATGTTGATTCTTGTCCAAACACTCCGACCAGTGAAACAGCCAACAATAACGGTTGTTCACCATCGCAAACCGACACTGACTTAGATGGTGTATTTGACAACCAAGACTTGTGTGCCAATACAATACTTACTGACATGGATGGAGATGGTGATTTTGATGTTGATTCTGTTGGATGTTCCCCGATACAATATGATGATGATAATGACATGATTGACAATACAATTGACATATGCCCAGCAACACCAAACGGCGAACAAACCGATTCTGTTGGCTGCTCTGATTCACAATTAGATGAAGATATGGATGACATATGGAACTCTGACGACCTATGCTTTGATACTCCAGCAGGTGAATCTGTTGACCAAAATGGTTGCTCTGAATACCAAAAGGATGATGACCAGGATGGCTATGTTAACGCTGAAGACGATTGTCGTAACACTCCACTAAACAATATTACCGATGGTAACGGATGTAGTCTAATTCAATTAGACTCTGATGGCGACGGTGTCAATGATTTCTTCGATGCGTTCCCATTTGATAGGAATGAGTCTGTAGATACTGACGGGGATGGAATCACTGACAGATTAGATGCTTACCCACTAGATGACACAAAATCTGAGGCAGAAGTTGAAGATGGCGGTGGTGGATTCATGTATATCGCATTAGCAATACTGATAATAGGTGTTATTGGAGCCCTCCTAGTGGTTAGAAATAAGCAAGAAGGTGCTTATCAATCACCATTTTCACAGGCAACAAATACAGATGATTTAACTGAAACTAATATGAATCAAGACAATTATCAAACCAAGGAAATACCACAAATCAGTGAGCAACAAAACCAAACTTGGGAAGAAAATGGCGTCCATTGGTCAGTTGATGAAAATGGGCAATTATCGTACTTTGATGATGGCACACAATCTTGGCAATTATTCCAGCAGTGATAAATCCGAATTCAGATTCGTGGTGATACTTTGAGTATTAGGTCAAAAATTATCGCCACAATGATTAGACCGAACAAATTACTGTACAAGTTGTTTAAACCATCAGCAAAATCTGTTCGAAATTATGTTCACCCACAAGCATGGATTGGTGGAGTATTATTCTCTTCTTTTGGAATCAAGGTAAAGCGTGATAATTTTTCAGGGATCCCTGGAGCTATTTTCGCCCCTAGAAAAAAGGTCAATGAAAAATCAATAATTGTATACCTACACGGTGGTGGTTATTGTTTTGGTTCATCGCTAACAACGCACAAAGTTGGCCTCAGTAAATTAGCCAAACAAACTAAGTTAGTTTGTTATTCAATTGATTACCGATTGGCACCCGAAAACCAGTATCCTGCAGCTTTGGATGACGCCGTAATTGCTTGGAAACACATTGTTAGCCAGAATCCTAATTGTGATATTATCTTAGCAGGAGACTCGGCAGGAGGAGGTTTGAGTCTAGCTTTAATGATGTACTTGAGGGATAATAACGAGCAACTACCTGACGGTTTAGTGCTATTTTCACCTTGGACCGACCTCACTTGTAGTGGAGAGACTTACGAAACAAAGGCCAAGTATGACCCGATGTTTACCACTAATATGCCAAAAGATTCTGCTCAGTACTATGTCCCAAAGGATATGGCAAAAACTGACCCCTACATCTCGCCATCATTTGGTACTTATACAGGTCTACCAAGGACTCTAGTGTTAGTCGGTGGGAATGAAATTCTACTTGACGATAGTAGAATACTAGTTCAAAAAGCCAAACAAGCTGGTGTCGATATTGAAATTGACATTTGGCCTAATATGTTTCATGATTGGTGGTTATTTGGTTCTTTTATACCCGAAACTAAACAGGTACTAGATAAAGTGGCCATGTGGATTAGTGATAAATGAATAGTTTATTTTTAGTCTAATCAAATAACACCTTGAGCAGTCATTGCTTCAGCAACTTTGAGGAAACCAGCAACGTTGGCTCCAAAGACATAATCACCCTCTCTACCATATTGTTTTGCAGTTTCTGAGGCATTCTTGTGAATATTAACCATAATGGCCTCAAGTTTTTCATCAACTTCTTGACGAGTCCATGATAATCTCAGAGAATTTTGGGACATTTCCAGCCCAGAAGTTGCAACTCCACCAGCATTGGATGCTTTACCTGGAGCGAACAGAACTCCATTCTTTTGGAAGACTTCAACAGCTTCAGGTGTGCATGGCATATTAGCTCCTTCACCAACTGCAATAACGCTGTTATCAACTAACATTTGCGCTTCTGAACCGTTCAATTCATTTTGAGTTGCACAAGGTAGAGCTACGTCAACATTTACCCCCCACAAACCATTTGGAGTTGGTTCAGGAGCAGATGGTGTGAATGTCACACCTTCATGAGCGTCAGCATATTCTGAGATTCGTCCACGGCGATTGTTTTTCAAATCCATAATAAATGATAATTTCTCACGGTCTATTCCAGACGGGTCATGTATCCAACCACTTGAGTCTGACATTGTGACTGGTACACCGCCAAGATCTAACACCTTTTCACAGGCAAATTGTGCGACGTTTCCAGAACCTGAAATAGACACTGTAGCGCCTTCGAAGGATTTACCTTTGGTAGCCAACATCTCCCTAGCAAAGTAAACCAGCCCGTAGCCAGTTGCTTCAGGACGGATTAAAGAACCACCGTATGACCTACCTTTGCCAGTTAGAACACCGGCTTGGAAATCATTGCGTAATTTTTTGTACATACCAAACATGTACCCAATTTCACGACCGCCAACTCCGATATCACCTGCTGGAACATCGCAGTCATGACCTATATGACGCCAAAGTTCCATCATAAAAGATTGACAAAAGCGCATTACTTCAGCATCTGATTTACCCTTTGGATTAAAATCTGCTCCACCTTTACCGCCACCCATTGGTAGTCCAGTAAGTGAGTTCTTGAAAATTTGCTCAAATGCTAAAAACTTCAAAATTGATGCATTAACACTGGGATGAAAACGTAGACCACCCTTATACGGTCCAATGGCGCCATTGAATTGGATTCTAAAACCGCGATTAACTTGTATGGTTCCAGAATCATCAACCCAAGGGACACGGAATTGAATTAATCGTTCTGGTTCAACTACGCGCTCAGCAATTGAGATATATTCAGGGTGAGCCTCAAGCACAGGCTCTAATGATTCCAATACTTCCAAGACTGCTTGGTGGAATTCAGGTTGATTTGGGTCTCGGGCAATTACTTTTTGATATATAGATTCGATAGCGCTCATTACAACACCTAATCACTTTGTGATGGCCCGTCCAATTTTTCCCCCTTTCTAATAGTTGCCCCGTCTTGCAAGGCGTAGGGCTTAGTTTTCAGTTGAATGGACACACCGTGTTAAAGCGGTTTAGCCGTTCAATACGCCTAGTCCCGTTAGTATCAACATCTGCCATTTGACGAATTGCTTCCTCAATCATACCATGCTGGTCTGGCTGAAGACCGATCAAATTTCTCAACACTTCAAGCATTGACCATTCATCTTCGGTAATTACTTCATCATCAAGAGCCGCAATCAATGCACTTTGGTATGTTGTTACATCACCCAAATGATGCCCAGAATAATCTTCTTCTAAATCGTCGAACGGGTTTTTTTCGTCTCCTCTTACTATTGCTAAGCACTCAGCTGTACTACCTGGAGATACGCCTAAGGCATTGGCTAATACATGTAAAATACTAGCCTCATCATCTGTAACAATTTCATCATCCATTGCAATATCTAAAGTTCTCAAGTAAAGATACAGACCTCGGCTTGGTGTTACGCTCATGACTGTTCTAGAGGCCTAAGGTATATCATTATAACAGTTAAATGTTCTCCAAACTAGACCCGAAACGGGGCATAGCGAACCACTAGCTATGTTTAAGTAAGACATATTACAGCGTATTACATTGTGTTACGATTTGTCACCAAATAAGATACGTTTATATGCTCTCTAACCTACCGTGGGTTGAGGAAGACACATGGTAGCACCGAGTTCACACATTTCTCTTCGTATCAATGAAGAGGACTTGATGTTGTTAGATGCCAAGGTTGGACAACATGGAGCAAGGAACCGATCTGATGTTGTCAGACTAGCAATCCAGGATTATCTTAGAGGACAACCAAGATTACCAGAAATGGATACTATCAAAATTCCCCTAGGCAGAAGAGATAAAATGCACCTTGAGATGCTTTACGAACTTGAAGGCACCAGTAAAGAACAAGCTGCTCTGGAAGGACTCAAATTATACATTACAAACTCGATAAAAAGAGATGAAGATACAATACAACTCGAAGATGCTCTTGAGAAATCAAGAGCCTTGACTTTGAAAAGCAAAGAATACCAAGAATAAGGTGAGAGTGCAGAGGGGATGGGAATATGAAGCAAAACGAAAATACAAATCGTGATGCTACCCTCAAGGGTGACGAAATTAGATCCGGTTTCGTCACCATCAACAACTTGCGGATGCGTGCCCGTCTTGCACGTAACGGAACATTGGGAGGAGACACCGGCAAGAGTGACGACTCCTTTACCCCCCCTGGAGGCGGTTGGGGGGACTCAAATTCCACCCCAGCTAGCTGAGTTGGTGGTTTCCACGTGCCCAGACCCCCCACTTTTCTGGGCACAATTATTCAAGATTAGTGCAGCCGCGAAGCGAATCCTTTAGAATCGTCGACATTGGCTGTTAATTATGGCGGGCGATTCTATCATCGGTAGTGGTGGCGAGTTTCCGTTTTTAGCGCATATTGAGCCTCGACCGGGCCAAATAGATATGATTCGCGAGTGCCGTGAGTCACTAAACAAAAATGGTCACCACCTAGCGGCCGCTCCTACTGGAATTGGTAAGACTGCAGCTGCAATAGCAGCAGCTTTAGAAGTCGCCCTTAATAAAAATGAAAAACCGCACATATTATTCTTAACTGGTCGACAATCGCAACATAAAATTGTCATTGATACTGTCAGAAAGATTAATTCGATGATTGAGGGGGTCAAACGCCCAATCAAAGTGGTCGATATCATTGGCCGAGAATCAATGTGCGAGGTTGTTGATATTCAAACAGGTAGGTGTTTGTGTGAGCAAGGCTCTAGTGAATCGGCTAGGGGACGACTCAAAGATGATGTCAGAAAATTCATTTTAGAACATCCTCGACATGTTGAGGAAATAGTGGATAAGTCAAAAACATGGGGCGTTTGTGCTTGGCAGACATGTCGATCCGCGGTCAAGGATAGTGACATACTAGTCTGTGATTACAACCATATATTTGCCGAGCAAGTTAGAGAGAATTCATTGCCTTCAATGGGAGTTAGTTTGAACAATTGTATTCTAATCGTTGACGAAGCACACAATTTACCTGACAGAATAAGAATGAGCATGGAGCGTGTAATTACCCCAATAATTATTCGAAATGCAGCCATGGAACTAGAAGAATACATGGGTACTCTGGAAAACTCTGCTATGAAAAACCCTTCATCTAATACCATGCAATCGCTTGAAGAAGTACAGTGGGCATTTGAAGTCATCAAATTACTCAGAATTAAGTTAGGTGATTATTTTAGGTCCCTTCATTCACAAGCTTCTGATAATGATGAAATCATGGTCAACATCTCACAGTTTACCGAAAAAATCCATCAAGCATGTGATGAGTTTGAAGGTATAGTCGGGCAAATGAAAATTGGGCAAAGTTTAGATTTAAGACCCTTTGTCGACAGATCCAAAAGACTGAATAAACTCTCCGAAGTATTGGCTAAAGTGGTGATTGAATCTGAAAGTGAGGAAGAATCATCCGAGCCAGATTCACATCGAATATCGTACATATTTGACACTATAGAGAAATATGGCAACACATCTGCGTTATGTATGGTTTTTTCAACCAAAGGCAAGGAAGGTAAAATCACTACTCACTTACTCGACCCAGGGGTGTTGTCAGGGGAGATATTCTCAACATGTAGCGGTTCCATATTGATGTCAGGAACTCTATACCCACCTGGAATGTATGCAGACATTTTGTCACTCCCCAAACGGCTCACTACAAAAACGTCATACAAATCTCCTTTTGCCGGAGAACGAAGACCTGTCTTGATTGCCAAAGATGTCACAACTAGGTATAATGAACGTTCTGAAGTTATGTGGAACCGCATGCGTTCACACATTCAAGCGCTAATTGATGGCAGTGAAGGGCATATTGCAGTGTTCTGCCCATCATATCGATTGATGGATGAAATTATTGGTGATGTATATTTCAAAGGCGTTAAGAAGAGAGTTGAGTCTAGAGACTGGTCAAAAGATGATATCGACAAAATAGTTGCTGAACTAAAAAGCGAAAGAAGTTCTGGAAATCGCATACTACTATGCGGAGTGTTTGGCGCTAGATTATCTGAAGGCATAGATTATAATGATGGAATTTTAAGTTCTGTAGTTTGTATTGGAATTCCCAATCCACCTCCATCGGTCTTATCCAACTCCTTGAAAGAATATGTTGGCGACAAGTTTGGCAAGGAAAACGCATGGAGGTATACCGTCACACAGCCAGCCATAAATTCAATTTTACAGGCGATGGGTCGTCCAATTAGATCTGTTGAAGATAGAGCCTTGATATTGCTTCTTGACAAGCGTAATGGGGACAGAACCTACACAAACTGTTATCCAAAGTCTATGAAAATGAATGCAACTAATGACCCACAAACCACCAAAGGCTTTGCTAAGCGGTTTTTCAAAAGAGTAAAGCGTAATTAATCTCGACTTTGAAAATAAAAAGGTTCATTGATGTTTGACAACGAGGACTCCCTATGACAACATGGCAGCGGGTCGAAATCTCCGACGAGAAAGTTGGCCAAAGTGAAGAGGATCAACAACCAGGCTCTGATGGATTAGCCACAAGCCCGGAGCTATTGCACGGAGAGTTTCATGCTACTGCTAATCATTTATCCGAAGTACAAACACAGCACCAACAAGTGCTAGTCACTGCTGGAATGATTCCTGAAGAACACATCGCAAATGTTGAACCGTCGCTAAAATTAGAGTGGCTGGTGGATGAACTTAATGGGAGAATAAATCCTGATGGTTTAACAATACCATTGCTGGGTGTTGAACAAAGTCAAGTAGAGTTATTTTCACGTCAAATCAACAATAGCACCATTATCAAGCTAAAAATCACTGAAAATGATGGCGACACTCTTGAGAGAGAATTAACTGCTCCAGAAGGAGTGACAACCGAAAACCTAACAGCAAGTCTGGTCAATAACAGACTCAAACTTCGTTGGTAAACATCAGCGGTTTGGTATCGCTGCAAGCGATGAAATCTCTTGGACCATTCTCTCGAGTGCCATTTGTGCTGCTTGTTGATGTTGAGCACCCATTTCATCTCTGCTGTATCTTGCCATCTCAAACATGTTGTCAAGTGCAGTTAGAGCATCGTCAGAAATTTGTGGCATCGCTTGTCGTATCGCTACTTCAAATTCACGTACAGTTTCGAAATCTCTTCGCAAGAATCCATTCTGTTGCAATACTGAACACATGCTTTGATAGCATGTGAAGATAGTTTCTCTAATCGCATCACCTGCTGCAAGTAATTCAGCAGTATAAGCAAACACTTCGGCTGCTTCTTGTAACAATTCATTCTTATTCTTCATGCGGTAAGTCACAATTCCAGCAGTAACCAGAGCTATTACTAGTAGAATTACTAAATATGCCCATGCAGGTACCGTTGATTCTTCCTCATCAAATTTGTATTTAGGGTTAAATTCATTAGAATTCCTAAGTGATTCAAATTTCAATTTACTATTGTCAGAAATAATTGGATCATTGATTTGTGCGTCAATAGTTACATAGCCCCAACTTTCAAAATCACCGAATGGATCTCCGTTAGAAATAAATTCAAATTCTGCTAAACCAGATGGGTCGGTAACTACTGTAAGTGGATTGGTTAACTGCCCATTAGATTCATTCAGCAAGGTGTAAGTCACTGATATTCCTGGGACGCCCATTCCTGTATCATTTGCTAGTATTGTAATACCACCGGTAACTTCGTCATTTCCACTCTCTTCTATTTGAGCAATGTCCCATTGATAATCTACATTCAACTTGATGAATATAGCTCGATTGACAGAAACACCGTTTAGGTACAAGGAACTATTCTCAAGAACATCTAGGTAGATATATTGAGAGCCTAATCCGTACCAAGATGGAGCAACAGTATCAATGGTGAAATTACCGTTAAACCAATTAATGTTAACCAAACTACTCGGTATGCATTTTGCTCCTTCTCTTTGAGTAGCACATTCCGTGCCGTTTCCAACGTTGATGGTCAAATCTTCAAAAATTTCTCCAGTTCCGCCAATTTCAGAAATTGAACCGGTAATCGTAATTGGTCCGAAGGTACCATCTGATCTGACAGCCACGTTGGTTGAACTTGAATCGATAGAAACTTGCAAATTAGCCCACACAAATGCTGACAATTCTTGATTTGTCCCAATGTGGGAATAGGTGCCTTCGAATACTACATCAAATTGATGCTGCCCTCTAGCCAAGTCCTGAGTGGCCAGTATAACGACATTCCAATCACCATTTGTGCCAGTTGTCGTAGTAGCAACTAATTCCCCATCAAGATAAATTTCTAAATCCTCATCTTCAAGTCCTTCATTGGTCAGTGAGTCTATGTCAAACAAACGACCAGAGATTTCCCAAATGTCTCCTCGAGTAACTTGTGATTTAGTGTCAAAAGATGCTGTAATATCTGCTCTGTGGGCTAAAAAGAATGTCGTGTTTGTGCTATTTGCCCGATAATAACCTTGGCTCCCTGAATATGCGGTTAGCGTGCGGTTTCCGAAGTCGAATAAGTCAGTAACAAACCAATTATAACTGAAATCACCATTTTCATCAGTAATAATGGAAGCAATGGTTATTCCCTCAATGATTAATTCCACTTGGTGATTTGGGATAGGCGATAATTGGTTATCGGCAACACTTCCAGTTATTGATACATTTTGCCCAACTGCTAAAGTTTCTGGAATAGACAAATCTAGCAATATGTGGCTAAATATATTCCATGTACCATTTGCATCACTTGGCAGATAAAATTGACTTCCGGAAAATCTAATTTCAAGAAGTACAGGACCAAGTTCTGCGTCTGCTGGTACAGGGTAAATTGCAGTGAACAAACCTGCAGAATCCGTTGTGACATTAGTCATGAATTCGCCATCTAGCCAAACCTCTACAGTTAGTTCGTTAAGCGGATTATCTACTAAGTCAAGTAACAATCCTTCAATCACCATAATTTCTTCACGGTTTACATCTCCACCTTGGGTGATTAACGATATTTTTGTAGGAACGCTCACATTGAATAGAACACTACTAACGCTAGGGAGATAATATTCAGGGTTTGATGGTTCACCAACACCGATTGGGTCAACCCAATCACGCCCTCCAAAGAATTCAACAGTAATTGTGTGAGAACCTGCAGTTATGTCATCAGGCAACATATACCCTAGGCTAAACTCGCCAGTTGAAGAATTGGTTTCTACACTAGCAACTGATTCATCATCGATCATCAGATGAACCACAGCTGATGATGGAATACCTTGAATTGCTAATTGCTGACCTAAATCATCCAATAAGGTCCCATTTACCAATATGTAATCACCAGCGACCAAACTAATTGGGTAATCTGTGATGGCTACTTGTGTACTTGCTAGCACTACGAAAGTCGAGTTAGACTCCGAACCTAATAATCCAGTTGTGCCCGGTGTTCCGGTAAAAATGGCATTAACAGATTTTTCACCCACACTCATGTTTGCCGGAATAGGTATAGTACCAAATGCAGTGCCATTTTCTGCGGTAGTTAATATTGTAGTAATCTGAGTCCCAGTTAGTGTGATGGTAATTAATTGACCCTCAACCGGCAAGCCCGTATTGTCAATTAGTAGTACCTTAACATCAATGTCATTTCCTCTTTCAACTCTGTCGTTTAGGGTAGGTTGTCCTTGTATATCCAAGGCTGGCTCAATAAATCGAATTTCAGTAAAACCTCGAGTATCAAATTGTGTTGTTGAATTAGAACCAAGATAGAAGTTTATTGCAGGTATGTAAGCAGCCTCAATCGTATTATTACCTGCAGCAAAGTTTGGTGATAGTTGAATAGAAGCATTCCAATATCCACCGGCCGTGACAAAGCCACCAGACACGGTGAAGCCAATTGACTCATCATTGATATCAAACAGGATATTTGCCGGTAGTAAAGAACCGTCTACTTGTTCTAGCCCACTACCATTATCTGATGTAACTCTACCAGAAATGTTAAACTGATCTCCTGCAATTGGATTGTCAATTATATCATCGATAATTAGGAAAGTCAGTGACCTTACATTAATAGTAGAGAAATTAGCACTTGTCGATAATAAATCTGAGCTGCCTGCAAAAATCACATCAACAGTGGTAATGCCAAGTGGTTGACTGAAGGGTATATTGTGAGTAATATTGGCGAACCCTCGGCCATCTGTTTGGACAGTACCAATTTGTGAGCCACGGAACTGATAAGTCACGTCATATCCAGATAATGGCTGGAACAGATTGGAAGATTCTACTAGTTGTGAAGTCATATTGACATCATCTCCACGGTTAACAACAATGGCATTGAGTGGTTGAATTGAATCAAATTGAGTGACACCAAAGACAAATATTGCAGATTCTACAGAAGAAGTTAGATAGAATTTTGAAGAACCTTCAACTACCGATATTACCAGAGTTTTAGCACCACGCAAAGTACCGTTATTGGATGTATCAGTTGGTACAGTTAGATTGAATGAGCCATTATTGGTAGTTAAATATGATTCAACTAAGGTTTCATTAGCATTATTTAACCAATTAGCCTTCAGTTTTACTGATTCGATTAACACTCTGTTAGCATCATCATCATCCGTTACTTGTCCTATCACGTTAAAATCTAGCCCAGCGGTAATTGAATTGGGTACTGAATCAATTCTGATATCTGTATTGGCTTGTACTGTAACATTGATTATAGTAAAATTACCTGTGTGTCTAGAATTATTTACGGCTAGTGGATCTGTCAAGTCATCATCAACCAAAATTAGAACTTCATAACTACCCGGTGAAATGGAAGTAGCAGGCCAAATCAAACTTGAACTACCGTTTTCGTCTGTTTGTGAACTACCCATGGAGAGGTTTGTTGAATTGAAATCAAAGAAATAATTAACTGTTACACTAGGTAAGAATGAGGAATCTGCTATATCTGTTACAACTGATGAAATCTCTAAGTCTTCATTGGTTAAGACAATAAATGTACTATCTTCTTGTCCGCTAGAGACTACGAATTCTGATTCAACACCACCAAGTAAGCTAGGAGTAGGAAGTGCTGTTAGTTCTCCTGACACCTCATCAAAGATTGGATCTTCAGAGGCATAATATGGACCTCCTTCTGGTTGCTGGCTGTAAAAGTCAAAACTTACTTGGATGGTATATGCATTTGACTTGATGTTGAATGGGATTGTTATATTAGCACTGAAATCAGATGTCAAATTGTTTACTAAACCTTGAGCCAAGTCTATTTGTTTAGTCTCCTCTGTAATCATTACAATCGTGTATTGTGATATATTATCACCTAGAATTGGTGTTTGATAAACGGCATCATAGATTGTTCCGTTAATGAAGGTAGTATTCCCAATGTGTGTCCAATCTTGGGCGATAGTGATGTTCCAACCAATCTCTGCCTTGACTCTAAGGAAACCATTCCCTGATGAAGAATCATAATCATCACTGCCATTAAAGGCGATATTTAATTGATAATCTCCTGCAGGTAAATTACTATCTAAAGGAACTACTTTTTGGAACGAACCGGAAAGATTCGAACTAGTATTGTACCAAGTTCCATTGAACGAGAAGTCAAAATCACCATTTACAAATCTAACACTTTGACCTCTATGGTCTAGTAAATTAACGCTGTATGATGCATCATAACCTCGAAGTTGAGGTGAAGATTCAAATTCAAATGTTAGGAAACTCTTCAATTTGTAAGGCTCATTGATGGACAAATTCGCATCATCAGTGGCTGAAATAGAATTAGGTAAGAATCGTAACCTAAGTTCTAAATCCCCTGCACCAAAATTAGCTAATTGAGCTGTCAATTGTTGTTGAACGGAAAAAGTCCCGTTTACCGTTATGCTGAAGATTTCACTCCACTCTTCAAAAGTACCATTCTCTCTCATAGACAATACCAACTGGCCTTCCATATCAATAGGGGATATACCTAATGATCTAGCAGTGCCGTTGACCCACAAATCTTGGTTGACAATGAAGATACTATTATTGGCAAGTGGGCCTTCTACAGTTGCGGTAAGATTGGGCGCTTCCCTTACATCTAAAGTAATATTTAGTTTAGCAGGCCGTAAGTGATACTCAGGGAGACTTAGTGTCCCATCAGTATCTTGTAACCAGCCTTCAAACCATAATTCTGCATTTTTCAGCCCGAGAACTTCTGTCTCGTCTAATTCAACACTAACAGACCATGCACCAGTATTAGTAACAAAACCTGTTAAATTGTTTGTACCATTTACGCTAGAGGTAAATGAAAGGTAGATTGATCTGTTTGCATCTTCAATAAAATAATCTGTAGGATTATTTTCATAATTAATTTGCCCTTGAATCGTAGTCAATGAACCAGCACCGACAACCGGGCTGTTTACGGCCAATGGGAATTCATGGTTGATAACTGAATCTTCTGTCACATTGACATAACTAGAATAGATAATGACATCATTGGAAATCAATTCAAAGGGTCTATGAAGCATTACTATAGAATAAACACCAGGGTCGAGTATTGCTGTTATTGTATCATTGAAGCTAAATACACCTGTAGAATTAGTCTCGACAATTCCAATCAATCGATCGCCATTTAAGCCAGAACCAGGCAGATTAGATAGTTCGTTAATCGGAACAAAGTAAGCTTCTAATTCATAGGTATCAATTGCGGTAAGGTTATCGGCAAATACAAATGTTCCTGATAATTCTAACTTTGTGCTAAGGTCTCTATCAAAAGACAAAGGATCAACAGATTGATTTGTGATGGTCAAATTCTCAGATTGTGGGCAAGAATCAAACGGAATCCAACCCAAATCAATTACGTTAGACCCTGTATCGATTGATAGTTTCACTTCACCCCATGAGGTGTAATCCTGGGTAGTTACTGTGTAACCTTCACCATTCCATTGCCCACCAGAATATCCTGTGACATACCTTGCAGGAATCCCTGCTAATCTAGCCATGGTAACAAACGCAGTGTTGTAATCAGTACAACTGCCGATTTGATCCTGTAATACAAATTGTGTAATATCCTGACCAGCAGGTGAGTTGATATTAGAGTGATATAATTTAAAATCAAATGTATCATTACCAAATTTCAAGAAGTCACTCAATGATTGAGCAGTTGTGTACGCATCTTGAGAAGTGGCATTAGCTACGACTGAAGAAACTGTTTGGTTAACGATGTGTTCTGGCCTAGAAACGTCATTGAAATAATCAGGAATAATCAATTGGTAATCACTATTTGTGCTGGCTATTGTATTACTTGAGATACTATTCCAATCAAAGAAATACTCTTCTTGTTTGACATTGATGCGATTAATTATACCGTCTTCTATGCCTAAATTCACGGTATCATTAGAACGAGTCAACTGGGTATTAGGATCAGACCAAAATGTGATATTACGATAATATGAAGAAATAGGTATGTTACCAATTTCAATTGTATTGTTGAATGTTATGTCCCAATCTACAGTGCCATTAGAGAACGATAAGTCTGGAAGTAAGGTATAATTATCAATATTCGGCAATATCGGACTCGCTGGGTGTACCTCTGCCAGATTTGCATAAGTCGTCCCAGTGTAGAAGTCGTTGGTATTCATCCTCCAGCGATGTATTTGTTCTAAATCCACCGTTCCTGAAGTATTATTAGCCCAGAAAACCACTCCATTCGAAGTAATATCATCAGTTGGATCAAATGGGTCGAATGGTGAATTCAAGCATCCTGTGCCCCAAAATGCGATTGGACATTCATCACCATCAGACATACCGCCACCATCGGTATCTGGGTTAGTCCAATCTGTGCCGGTAAGATTTTCAATAGCATCAGGTATGCCGTCACCATCAAAATCTTCGGGTAAGATATCATCTAACGGATTTGATTCAGGGTTAGTACCGTCTGTATATTCGGTTCTATCATCTACCCCGCCACTATCAGTATCAAATAAAGTTGGACTAGTCACCCAAACATCAAGACTACCGTTACCAATTCCAATCCATATCAAATCACATCCTGTAGTGTCTTCAAAATAATTGTTCAATGAGTCTGAATCATCATCAAGAAGATTATTACACGGTTCGTTAGGGTCTGTGAAATCAAATACTTCATCAAAATCACTTACTCCGTCTGAATCTGTATCAACCAAACTAGGATTGGAAAACCAACCGTAGACACCTAAAATCTCTTCCCAGTCTGCTAGGCCATCTCCATCACTATCCTCATAATCATCGTCACAATATTGTTGTGTAGTCAGTAATGTGCCAGCTGCAGTTGCCGAGGTATGACAAAAAGAACCATTCTGGTTTAGTGCTTCTGTAACTCCAACTCCTGGTCCAACCGAAACACCGACTAAGGATAGGCTGGAAACTGATATGTAACTAAACGGTATTAAAGTCCCTGAAGAGTTGTACCAACCCTCACCTCCATTTGGATTGAATCCCGAAGAATCCTGTAGAGTAAGTAAGGAGGAACCTGAGTTCCAACTGTTTATCGACGTGGCAAAATTAACAAAAGAATCACATGGATCTGTGCCATGGGTGACGTTTAGTTCATCACCATCATTGACTCCACCAAAATCTGAATCTGCTACGTCCCAAAGGGTACAGGATAGGTTTTCTTCCCAATTTTGCAATCCGTCTTGGTCTTCATCTCCGGAATCTTCCTTTCTAGTTGGGTCCGTTTCACCTGGGTCTACCACACCGTTGCTGTTGTTATCTTCCTCACCATCATCAAACGCGTCATCATCTGTATTGTTGTCTCTGGGATCGCTTGCTTGAGCAGGGTTCCCATACAACCCATTTACTTCAACCCCATCAGGAATACCATCATTATCTGTGTCTGATGCTGTTGGGTCTGTTAACAAAATCAATGCTTCATATGAATCGTTTAATCCATCATTATCGCTATCAGCTCTTTGTGGATTTGTCGAAGTAATTCCGTCAACTTCTGCAGTGTAGGTAGCACACCCGCCAGGACCAATACCCATTACTGGGTCGCATGGGGAGGTTGTTTCAGTAAAACCACCATTTGGGCCATTTCTAAAACATGGCACTGAGCCACACATAGTATCCCATGTTGGATTGACATATTCTAATAAATTGTTTAATCCATCGCCATCAGGGTCGCCGTTTGGACCATCTGCATTGGACGGAGAGGTTGCATTGAGACCATTCGCAGCCTCCCAACCATCAGGCATCCCGTCACCATCAGTATCCCAACCAGATACATCTTCATCAATTAGACCATCACCATCATCATCATCGGAGAAACAATCAGCGTCTCCATCACCATCAGGGTCTGCTGAATCTACTAAACCATCTTGGTCATCATCAAATCCGTTAGCGCACACGTTACCTACTGGGTCTTCATCACAAAGTATTGTATTGCCTAATCCATCAGCACCTGCATCGCCACACAAAGGACGTAGGTATTGGAGTGAATCCTCTTCATTCCAATCATTTACTGGCACGGTACCGTTCCACCACACACCATTATCAAGCATATTTGGAGTTGATGGATTGTCCCACCCTGCTGGCATTAGATAGGTATATTCCTGTAGATTTGACATCCCGTCACCGTCAGGGTCGCCAACTGCGCCGTCATCATTAGCACTAGATAGAGGATTTAGTCCATATTTCCATTCCCATCCATCAGGCAATCCATCATTATCAGTGTCTGGGTCGTTGGGAAATGAATTGATTAGATACTCCAATCCATAAGTCAAACCATCGCCATCCTGGTCAGTATTTGTAGCACTTGCATCGATTGCAAAGAATTGGATTGAAGCCATTGAGGAAAGTAGCATCAACAAAATAAGTGAAATTGATTTCATCGCATCCTTGTGTTTCACAATTTGCAATTTTGCAGCCGGCTGAGTGACTATTGAACGCTTTCGCATGATACCAACATGCTTGGGCTGTTTTTATGATTGATAAGGCAAATGGTACGATGTTCATACAATGCATCGAAACCAATCAAATAGTGACTATTCAAATCTCGTCTAGTGCATCGAGTAATTCGATATCATCATCCTCTTCGGTTACCGGTTCTGGGATATCAAACTCCATTTCATCAGATTCTTCCAATTTACTTTGCAACTCCTCAGGCAATTGAGTTATGTTTGCCACGGATGAATCATATCTTCCTCTCCGATAGACAGCGAATATGAACAACACAACCAGGCCTGCACCCAAGGCTAGTGTTTGAGGCTCAGGATCGTAAACTTCGTTAACTAGACAAGAAAAGCCAGTACACTCGGTTTTGAAATTGAATTTCGAGAGTTGAGTATAAGTTGAATTGTAAGGAACTTCATCGTCCATCGGAGTCACACGAAGGACAAATTCTACGTCTGAACCATCCTTCAAGTTAGCTGGTGCAGTCAATTCAACAAAGAAATCTTTACTGGTATATGCTGGTAAGGTGACTAATAAAAATCCACCACCATCTTGAGATGATAAGGCAGCAATTTCGCCGTCCCAACCAGTTGGTTCTTCTAATTCAATCACTACATCAAGAGGGACATTGTTATCATTAACAATACGGAATTCGATGTTTTTAGTTTCCTCAGAAGTAAATCTGGTGTACTCGCTCTTTTGAGTAATAGGCAAACGACCTGGTTGAACATCTTCCTCGACTCTAACTACGATTGGCAAGTCAAAGTACCGAGCTTCATTAGATTCAACACCTTCTTCAGCAACTCTAAGGTAAATTGTTTGATTACCTGCTGCAACATTCTCTGGAAGTTCAATTGTTAAATCAATGTCAGCATAGGTATCTGGTGCAAGGTTAACGACAATTATTTCATTACCAGAAGTATCTGTGATGGAGTAGTCCCAAGTTGTGTAACCCATGTCAGCATCAATGTTTCTCGAGAGGTCTTTCGGATTGACGATTCTCCATGTTGTCTCACCAGCAATATCGCTAGTATCTGTCACTCTAATTGTATAATCAATAGTATTGCCTGGCGCTATTGGGCCAACGCTGCCTAGAGTACCACCATCGCTATCAGAGATCACCTCTGCTAGGATTCCAAATGTCCGATGCACAGTAAAACTATTGTCGGTTTGTAATTCAGAATCACCTTCACTGGTAATTTGCAAGGACACCAATCCAATATCCTGTGAGTCTCTTTCTAGCGGCGGGTAGACCTCCATTCTCACAGTCAATATGTCATGTGACCCTATATCTGGAGTCACTGAGTTGATTCCTTCCTCGGACAACTCCATTCCTGTATCGTTGTCAAAGAATTTGTATTGCCAAGAGGTTGGCATTGCATTTACTCTAATAAAGAAAGAGTCTGTATCAAAGCCAGAGTTGAAGATGTCAATGAAAAAGTCTCCAATCTCGTCACTATCGACATAATGGGATAACATTTCATCATAAAACTCAGGTCTGGTCGAATCAGAGATCTGGATTTGATGTTCTTCATCTTCATAGATAGAAATTCTTGGAGGTGCAAAAACTCCGACCTCTTCAATATTGAGAACTATCTCAACAACGGCTACTTCGGTTGTGGTTCCATCAATGTCGGCAAATGCTCGTGCTTCAACTTCTAATTTGTCTGGAGCAGTAGATAGGTCCCCCTCTGGAACATCAATCTGCAAAATTGGTCGAGCAGAGGTACTGCCGCCTTGAAGAGAATAGCCTTGTGGTTTATCCCATATTGGGTCAGACCAAGTTGATGGCAATGAGCGAGACAAGTCGAAAACGACTTCTAAATCAGAGGATGTTGAACCCGTATGTTCAACTAAGAACTCTATGCTGGTAGTTTGACCTGGAGCAATCAGTACCGTATCAGGCTGATTTGATGGCAATGAGAGATAGATACCATGTTCCAAGAATTCTAGTCCTTGGTGTTCAAACAATACGGTATGCCCTTGAATATCTTTAATTTCAAGAGTCACCTCATAGTCACCTGGTTCGATTCCTTGATTGTAGGTGTAGGTGAAATTGCCAACTAAACCATTATTATCCAAGGTTAAATCATCATCTTCGAATTCTTCGTTGAAAACAACAGTTGCCCCTTCATTGGTACTCAAAATTAGGTTGACACTTTCGATGTCATCTCTGCCAAATGCGTCTTTTACTTGAATAGTAAATTGCATTTCTCTAAATTCTTGCCGATGGTTAGGATACCATTCGAGAACTTCACTGTCTGTCCATCCAGAACCAGGCATGTGAACCTTTACCGCTGATTGTGAAAGCGCGTTAGCCTTGACTTCCAGTTTGGAAAAACTGTTGGTTGAATCTATATCGCCAAATTGGACCATGACATCACAATTACCGCTATCTCCACCAATGCCGCCACCTTGACAACCATCTATAGTAGCATCAATTTCCACACCGAGTTTCTTACCATTTTCAACGGTAAATCCGGCTTCAGCAATTTCGAAATTAACCACGTTTACTGCATAGGTGCAAGAGCCTCCTCCAATTCCACCAAATCCGCCACCACCGCTACATGGATCATCTAATTCAACAACTTCTTGTTCAATTGTGGTACTACCAGAAACTAATTTGAAAGTTATATCAGCAGTTGCACCATCATTACCTTCAAACTTAACATACATGCTTAGTTCAATATAATTATTTGCTCCTTCGCCGTATACTTGCAAATCACTAATCATCTCGTCTGTATAGAATTCTACCGTCGAAAGAACACTCAATTCTTCAGAGGAACCTTCTGGCTCCATTGTTGAGATTGAGCCATCTCCACCAGATTCTGAGGTTGGTGAATCGATGTATAGATCATAAGACTCGTTTGATGAGCTGGAAAAGAAGTTTGAGTTTTCCTTCAGTTCAAGGCCAACATCACTAGTTGGACTACCAAATAGCGGAGTAAGTGATGCAAGCAAGAGAAGCACAATAGTTGAGGAAATAAGCCGGGCGCCGGCGTTGTTTTCATCGCGTTTCATGGTGTTCACGGACTGTCGCTGGTAATAGGACGGTTAAACGGTTTTGGGTTGATGTTTCAAATTATTCAAGTTTTATAGCGGTTAGAATGATGGTGATTTTGAACATTTTACTCAAACATAACACGATTTCAGTGATGCGTTTGAGGGATTGGTGCAGGGAGTGGGATACGAACCCACGAACCCATATGGGACCGGATCTTAAGCCCGGCGCCTTTGACCACCTCAGCCATCCCTGCAGGAGGCCGTAGCAGAGGCATCATTTGAATTAAACGCCTATTCGACGATGGTCCAGCCACCATCAACATTGATTATTTGCCCAGATAAATGATCTGATTCTAGCAAGAATTTTACTGAATTGGCAATATCTATTGGTTTGCCTGAACGACCCATAGGAACTTTTTCTAGAACCGAGGCAAAGTGTTCAATCTCCCAGTCTGCTGAGATAATAGCTCCTGGAGCAACGCAATTTACTCTAATCTGGTTGCGTAAGTCGCCAGCCAAGTTAATCATTAGTTGCCTTAATGCTGATTTGCTTGAGGTATAATGTGAAAGTCCTTCCCATGCTCTTCCTTGTGAGGTATCTATGATACTTACAATGCTACCAGTGGAGTTGGTTAATTCTTGAATTAATTGCTTGGTCAAGATGAATGGTACTTCCAAGTGAATTCTAAAATTCGTTCGCATTACTTCAAGAGTCAAATCTTCGAACTCAATTGGCGTGTAAATTGAAGCATTGTTGATTAGGCCGAACAATCCACCTGCTTGTTTCAACATTGGATTATTTTTGACGGCAGTTATCATTGAATTTAACTCTTCATCACTGGTTAAGTCTGCAACAATTACTTCCCCGCACGGCTGGCAATTATTCTCGACGCTATGGTTTTGAATCAACTCTTCAGCTAGTCCTTTAGAATTCCTTACGTGAATCAAAACATAGTACCCTGATTCCATGAGTAGTTTAGAGGTTGCTGCACCTATTCTACGACCTCCACCTGTAATCAGTACCACCGGCTTGGACATAGTTATCCGAAGGGCACATCAGTCAATAAATCTCGTATCCTTTCAAAGATAGTTATGATAAGGCAACTAATACACCTTTTAGCCTAGTATATGGTCGGCTTAAATGAGGGGGATTACTATGGCATCTAGACATCTCCCAATGGCTACGACCGAAACGGTCAAAAAACCACAAAAGCGATTGCCAAGTTGGTTTAGGACAAGGTTGCCTACTGGAGAACAGCAAAGGTCTTTTAATGATACAAAAGCATCTGTTAAGGACAATAAATTGCACACTGTTTGTGAAGAAGCCAGATGTCCAAATATCCATGAATGCTGGTCTAGCGGCGATGCAACGTTTATGATTGCCGGGCAAGAATGCACTAGAGGTTGCAAATTTTGTGCAGTAGGCACAATTAGAAGACCGCCTCCACTTGATCCTGAAGAGCCAAAAAATCTGGCTGACGCTGCAGAATCTATGAATCTTAAGCACCTAGTAGTTACTGTAGTTAACCGTGATGATTTAGCAGATAGTGGTGCTGGTCACTATAAATCTTGCATTGAGGAAGTTAGCAAAAGGTTACCTGAACTCACTCTAGAACTATTATGTTCAGATCTTGCTGGAAGTTTAACAGACTTAGAATCATTACTGGAAAATAGTCCTTTGAATGTTTTCGCTCATAATGTCGAATGTGTACCAAGATTGGACCGTTATGTCAGAGACCCTAGGGCTTCATTTAATCAGTCTATAGAAATTTTGAAGCATGCAAAAATAGTACGTCCAGACATAATTACCAAGACTTCCTTGATGGTTGGTTTGGGCGAAACAGATGAAGAGATTTCCGAAACTTTGAAATTAATCAAAGAGGCTAATGTTGACTTAGTCACAATAGGACAATACCTAGCACCATCTGAAAAGCATCTCAAAATAGACCGCTTTCCCGAACCAGAAATGTATGACGTTTGGGCACAAGAAGCGATAGCGTTAGGTTTCCACGGTGTTGCATCAGGGCCATTGGTAAGGTCTTCATACAAAGCGGGTTTATTGTATAGGAAAACCCGTGACCCATTAAACCAAGAAAATCTTCCTGGCGCCTATGTGTTGGTCAAACAGAGTGATATGCCTCACCGACATACCTTAAAGCCAATTCTGCATGAGGTGGAACAATGACCGGTAGAAAGACTGCGGTAACAACTCCATACACAATTGGAGTACCTCCATTCAGACCCGGTGAGAAGGCAGATTTTGGTGGTAAATTCAAAGAGCAGCCTGAAGATTTACCTCGCCCCGACCCGGCAAAATCAACCGCTCAAGATACCACTGCCCATGCATCTGGACTTGTCAGAGTACTGACTGATGAGCATGAAGCAAAAGGTGAGTGGATTCCCGAAATTTCTACTGAAAAACTGATTCTTGGATTAGAATACATGATGCGACTCAGGATTTTTGATGACCGAATGCTAAAGATGCAAAGAACTGGTAAACTATCATTTTACATGCGCTCGTTTGGTGAAGAAGCCGTGGCAATTGCCCAAACTATGGCGCTTGAAGATAATGACTGGATATTCCCCTCATACCGTCAACCAGGGGCTCAATTTGTCAGAGGTAGAGATATGGTTAGCATGATCTGCCACTGCATTGGAAATACTGAAGACAATGTCAAAGGAAGACAAATGCCAGTCCACTACACATGGAAGGAAGGGCGATTCATTTCAATTTCTTCTCCAGTGGGAACTCAGTTTTCCCAAGCTGTTGGCGTTGCAATGGCCAGCGCCTACAAAGGTTTAGACGAAGCGTGTATCACTTGGCTTGGTGATGGAACATCTGCTCAAGGAGATTATCATTATGCGCTTAACTTTGCCTCGACTTTCAAACCACCAGTAATTCTCAATGTAGTAAATAATCAGTGGGCAATTTCAACCCACCAAAATCTTGCTACTGGTGGCAGAACATTTGCTGAACGTGGACTTGCTTACGACATTCCGTCAATCCGTGTTGATGGAAATGATTTCCTAGCCCTCTACAGTGTTACACGTTGGGCAAGGGATAGAGCGAGTGCTGGACTTGGACCAACTCACATAGAGGTATATACCTACAGAGCAGGTGCTCACTCATCATCAGATGACCCATCAGCATATCGACCTGATGACGAATTCAAATATTGGCCTGGCGGAGATCCTGTGGAGCGTTTGAAAACTTATTTGATTAAATCAAACCAATGGGATGAGAAAAGACATAAACAACTTGAGCAAAGAATCGATGATGAAGTAATGTCTGCTTACAAAGAAGCCTGCGAGTTTGGTGACTTAGCCAGTGGACCTTACCCGCCTGCCTCAACAATTTTTACCGAAGTGTACGAAACAGTACCTTGGCATGTTCAAGAACAACGTGAGGAATTAGGAAAATAGGTGATTATCATGGCTAAAATGAATATGATTGCATCGCTTAACTCCGCACTTGCTCACCAACTTGAGCGAGACGAAAACGTCGTTATCTTTGGTGAAGACGTTGGTTATTTTGGCGGTGTGTTTAGAGTAACTGCAGGCTTACAAGAACAATTTGGCGCCCATCGAGTATTTGATTCACCACTAGCAGAAGGTGGTATTGCCGCTATTGCCATGGGCATGGGATTGAACGGACTTAGACCAGTTGCAGAGATTCAGTTTGCCGATTATATATTTCCTGCATATGACCAAATTGTCAATGAAATAGCCAAATTAAGGCACAGGTCTGGTGGGGAATTTTCCAGCCCCATTACGTTTAGAACACCTGCAGGCGGCGGAATTAAAGGTGGACATCATCATTCACAATCTCCTGAAGCTCAATTTACTCACACTCCTGGATTAAAAGTCGTATACTGCTCAAACCCATATAACGCTAAAGGCTTGCTTACCTCAGCGATTGAGTCGAATGACCCAGTAATATTTTTTGAGCCAAAAAGGTGCTATAGAGGGCCATTTTATGGCGACCCACACAAGGTCCCTACATGGAACAGCCACCCGGACGGCGAAGTTCCAGAGGAATATTACTCAATACCACTTGAGGAAGCACGTATTGTCAAAGAAGGCTCTGCTTGTACAGTCATATCATGGGGTGCAATGGTCCATGTTGCAGAACAAGCCATCAAGAATTCTGGTATTGATTGTGAATTAATTGATTTACAAACTTTGGTTCCTTGGGACAGAGACACTGTAGTAAATTCAATCAAGAAAACCGGGCGTTGCGTCATAGTCCACGAAGCACCAAAGACCAGTGGTTTTGGTGCAGAAATGAGTGCTTCTATTCAAGAGCGATGTTTCTACCATCTAGAAGCACCAATTATTCGAGTAACAGGTTGGGATACACCTTTCCCGCACACTACTGAATGGGATTACCTACCAAGTCCACAAAGAATTGCTGATGCAATAAAGAAAACACAGGAGGAATAATAATGGGAGTATATGAGTTTAAGTTACCAGATATAGGCGAAGGAGTTGTTGAAGGAGAAGTTGTTGAATGGATGGTTTCAGTTGGAGACGTAATCAAAGAAGACGACCCAATTCTATCAGTAATGACCGATAAAGCCACTGTAGAGATTCCTTCACCGGTTAACGGAGTTGTTTCAAAGATAATTGGAGAGCCTGGCGACATACTGCCAGTTGGAGAAGTCTGCATCGAGTTTGAAGTTGATGGAGATGGAAACACTTCTGCCACACCTGCAGCCAAAGAAGCAGTGAAAGTGGAAGAAACCCCCAAGGTTGAAAAAGCCACTAAAGCAAAGCCTGAACCGGTTGCAGTAAAGGCTGCAGCACCTGTATCAGCACCAGAGCCTGTGGTTAGGGCTGCTGGTACAAAGGCACTGGCTAGCCCTGCAGTAAGGCAGAGAGCAAGACAAGCCAATATTGACTTACAACTTGTGGCAGGTTCAGGACCTGCAGGTAGAATTAGCCACGCAGACCTCGACAGACACATTGCTGGTGGAGCAGGTGGAGCAACTAGTTTCGCACCATTAGGTTCTAGCACAAAAACAAAATTGACTGGCACTGAAGAAATCAAAGTGATTGGACTTAGAAGAAAGATCGCTGATAGTATGATGGCATCTTACAGCAGCATTGCACATTTCTCATATTTTGAGGAAGTTGATATTACCGCTCTAGAAGAATTGAGACAACACCTTAACGCAACAAGACCTGATGGAGCCCCAAAATTGACTTATTTGCCATTTATTATGCAAGCATTAGTCAAAGCACTGCGTGAAAGCCCGGAATGTAATGCTCTATACGATGATGAGTCAAATGTAGTAACTAGACACCAAGCGATTCATCTGGGGATTGCAACTCAAACTGACCGAGGATTGTATGTTCCGGTCGTAAAGCATGTCGAAGCTATGGACATCTGGCAATCTGCCGTTGAGATGGTTAGAGTTACATCAGCCACTAGGGAAGGAAAAGCTGGGGCTGATGAATTGAGTGGTTCAACATTTACTATCACCAGCCTAGGACGACTAGGCGGACTTGGTGCTACTCCAATAATCAACAAACCAGAAGTAGGAATCTTAGGAGTTCATAATGCCAAAGAAAGAGCTGTTGTAAGAAATGGTCAGATCGTAGTGCGAAGAATGATGAATCTATCATCATCATGGGACCACAGAGTCGTAGATGGACATGATGGGGCTACTCTAGTTCAGAGAGTCAAAACCTATCTTGAAAACCCTGCTACAATATTCATGTGAGTGATATCATGCAGACAAAAAAATGCCAAGTATTAATCATTGGAGCAGGGCCTGGAGGCTACGTTGCTGCAATTAGAGCAGGACAACTCGGACTCTCAACTATCATTGTCGAAGGTGAAAAAGCTGGCGGAACCTGCCTTATTCGCGGTTGTATACCTTCTAAAGCACTGATTCATGCTGCACATAGATTCCATGACTTAGCAAAGCATGCTAAGGATTCTGGACATATGGGGATATCAATTCCTGGTCCAGCTGAGTTGAGCATGTCGGGTATGGTTGGATGGAAAGACGGTATAGTGGATAAACTCAACAAGGGTGTTGAACATTTGTTGAAGTCATCTGGGGCAGAGTTAATTAACGGATGGGCTGAGTTTCAAGATGCCAAGACTGTCAAAGTAGGATCTGGTAAAGATGCCATGATTATCGAAGGGGAAAATGTAATTCTAGCCAATGGTTCTGTACCGATTGAATTACCTTTCATGAAATTTAATGATAATGTGATCTCATCTAGAGAAGCATTAGCATTAGAAGAATTGCCAAAACACGTCATTGTAGTTGGCGGCGGATATATTGGCCTAGAACTTGGCATAACTTACCGAATGCTAGGTTCAGAGGTGACAATTGTTGAAGCCATGGATTCAATATTACCAATTTTTGATAAAGAATTGAGAAGACCACTCGAATTATTTGTTAAGAAAAACAAAATTAAGGTTCATACTGGAGTCTTTGCCAAAGGTAGTGAAGATACTAAAGACGGTCGTACAAAATTATTCTATGTTGACAAGAATGCCAAAGAGGGAACTAAACCTGAAGAGTTAATCGCCGATAAAATATTAGTCACTGTAGGTCGAAAACCAAATACTGCAGCGTTAAATCCAACTGGAGTAGCGTTAGACGAGCGAGGTTTTGTCAAGGTAAACAACCGTTGTGAGACTAACATGAAAGGTGTTTATGCAATTGGTGATGTCTGCGATTCTGGAGAAATGCTTGCTCACGTTGCTTCCTTCCAAGGAGAGATGGTTGCAGAAATTATTTCAGGTGCGAAAAGAGCTTACGATCCCGTTGCTGTCCCAGCAATTGTATTTACCGAACCTGAAATTGTCAGCGTTGGTCTATCACCAGAGGAAGCAAAGGCAGCCGGTCATCCAGTTATCGTTGGTAAGTTCCCACTAGCGGCAAATGGTCGCTCACTAACCCAAGAAGCAGAAAAAACCGGTGGTTTTGTTAGAGTCTGTGCTAGAGAAGATGACCACCGGATATTAGGTATTCAAGCCGTAGGCACTCATGTTAGCGAACTTGTTGGCGAGTGGACCCTGGCATTAGAAATGGGTGCCTTGTTAGAAGATATTGCAGGCACTATTCACGCACACCCTACTATGACTGAAATGACTCATGAGGCTGTGTTGGCAACTCTTGGCCATGCAATACATACCGTTTAATCTCACATATTGCAGGGTATAAGTATAAATGGAAGCCTGGTATAGAAATTTTATGTCTTACGACACAATGACTTTGCTTGATTTGAAAAAAATGTGTAAAACCAGAGGTTTGAAGGTTTCTGGAAATAAAGATGAAGTGATTATTCGGTTGATGGAAGCAGATGAATTAACAAACCCTACCTATCAATCCACAACATTCTCAGCACCTGGCAATTCCATGGCAGGACAAATGCCTGTTAGCCCTCAAGTGGTTTATGGTAGAATGACCCCTCAAGGAATCGTGGTCGGTAAAAATAGTGGCACTGTCTCCGCAGTTGGAACTATCATAATTCTTTACGGTATTTTCCGAATGTTTTGGGCTATGGCATTTGCCGCCTTTTCCGGAAGCGGGCTAGGTTGGTTATTGGCACCAGTCGCTTTCATAGTTGCTGCAATGTTCATCTTTGGTGGAATCTTGCTAACCAATGAATACAAAAACGGTATTTTCTTCACCGCAGGGACATTTATATTATCAGGTACGTTTAGTATATTGTTCACTGGTGATGAGATGAACCCACTCTCGATATCACTTGATGGTGGCGGATCATTAATTCCTCTTTCAATGATGTGTACACTACTTGGAATTGGCATTGCTGCCCTTCCACTATTATTCTCTGAAGAAGAAATGAAGGAGGGTTGGCCGGTCGCAATAGAAAGACTACTAGGAAGAGAAAACCCCGGTAAGACTGTTCTAGATTGCCCGCACTGTGAAAATAAACTATTGGTTCCTAATGGTTACAGTGGAAAAATATCTTGTCCAAAGTGTAACAAACAGTCTCAAGTATGATCACGAACCACAACTTAGACAGTCATCTGGGGTGTCTAGACTACAAGCAATAGCTTCCAAACTAGTAACCTCTGCTCTGTCCGCCAAACCAGATACAGTTTGATCTTCGGCTTTCTTTTGCTCGACAGTGAATTGAATCGCATCTACAGCTGCTTTAGTCCTCAAGTAGTACATCCCAGTCTTAAGTCCCTTTTTCCATCCGTAGAAGTGCATTGAAGTAACCTTTGCCGGATTGGCATCAATCATGTGGATATTCATTGATTGGCTTTGATCAATGTAAGCTCCTCTGTCGGCAGCCATATCAATCACGTTCTTTTGCTTAATTTCCCAAGTTGTCTTGTATAAATCCTTGAGCCTGTCAGGTATTCCTGCGATATTTTGAATTGAGCCTTTGTGTCGCAAAATCTCGTCTTTCATCTCCAAACTCCATAGACCTTGACTAATCAAATCCTTGATTAAGTGTTTATTTGGCACAATAAATTCACCAGAAAGAGTTCTTCTCACATAGAGGTTAGAAGTGAACGCTTCAAAACATTCATTGTTGCCCAGAATCTGTGATGTTGATGCGGTTGGCATCGGCGCTAGAAGTAGGGAATTTCTCATACCGTGCTCAACAATCTCTGCCTTAAGTGAATCCCAATCCCACATACCACTGTGTTCATTCATGTCCCACAAGTCGAATTGTAGTATTCCTTCACTGGCTGGAGAGCCTTTGAATGTTGAATAAGGACCTTCAATAATAGCTTGGTCCTTGGATGCAGTGCATGATGCAAAGTAAATAGTTTCAAAAATTTCTTTGTTTAACTTCTTTGCTTCATCAGATTCAAAGTTCATTCCTAGCATAGCGAAAGTGTCTGCCAGTCCTTGTACACCAAGACCTATGGGTCTGTGTCTCATGTTAGAATTTCTTGCTTCTTCTACAGGATAGTAATTTACGTCAATAACTCTGTTAAGATTACCAGTTACATGATAAGTCACATCATACAGTGTTTGGAAATCGAATTCATTGCTATCTTGTTTGACAAACCTAGGCAAAGCAATCGATGCTAAATTACAAACTGCCACTTCGTCTTTGGCGGTGTATTCCATAATCTCTGTGCAAAGATTTGACGATCTAATGGTTCCCAAGTTCTTTTGGTTTGATTTTGTATTTGCTGCATCTTTGTAAAGCATGTAAGGGGTTCCTGTCTCAATTTGAGATTCTACAACCTTATCCCAAACGGTTCTGGCAGGAAGTGTTTCTCGAGCGAGACCTTGTGCTTCATAAGATTCGAATAATTTCTTGAAATCCTCGCCATAGGCGTCTTGAAGACCAGGGCATTCGTTAGGGCAAAAGAAGGACCAGTCGGCATTATTTTGTACTCTTTCCATGAACAAGTCTGGAGTCCACAATGCATAGAACAAATCTCTTGCTCTTAGTTCTTCTTTACCGTGATTTTTCCTCAAGTCTAGGAACGCCAAGATATCAGGGTGCCATGGTTCTAGGTAAATTGCAATTGAGCCTTTTCTTTTGCCGCCACCTTGGTCAACATATCTTGCGGTATCGTTGAATACCCTCAGCATAGGAACAATACCGTTACTTTCCCCATTTGTCCCCTTGATGTAAGAGCCTTTTGACCTGACATGATGTATTGAAAGGCCAATTCCACCTGCAGATTTAGAGATAAGCGCACATTGTTTCAAAGTGTCATAAATACCTACCAACGAATCATCTTGCATTGTCAATAAGAAACAAGAGGACATCTGTGGGGTCGGCGTACCTGAGTTGAATAAGGTAGGAGTTGCATGGGTGAAGTAACCTTGACTCATCAAATCATAAGTGTGTAATGCTTTCTCTATATTTCCGTGGTGGATACCAACAGAGACTCTCATCAACATGTGTTGTGGTCTTTCTGCTACTTCGCCATTTAATTTCAACAAGTATGAGCGTTCTAGAGTCTTAAATCCAAAATAGTCGTAATTGAAATCTCTGCCATAATCTATATGCGCGTCGAGAAGTTCTTTGTTATCTTGTATAACCTTGTAGACTTCTTCAGAAATCAAAGGTGCGTGAGCTCCTGATTCTGGATCAATAAATTCACGAAGGTCAGTTACCACTTCTGAAAAGGTAGATTTAGTCGAACGATGGAGATCATCTACACAGATTCTAGCTGCAAGTTTGCTGTAATCTGGATGATGAGAAGCTAATGATGCTGCAGTCTCAGCAGCTAACTGGTCAAGCTCTCTTGTGGAAACTCCGTCATATAGGCCTTCTATTGTGAGTTTTGTCAAATGCGCTGGATCAATCCATTTCTCATCCAATCCATATGTCAAGCTGGCCAACTTTTCTAGGATTGCATCGAATCTTACATCTTCTCTTTCGCCTTTCCTATTTACTACTTGCATTGTCATATTTTGGCCTCCCTTGTCATGTTATTGAAATTCGCAGTATCTTACCTTCATCGCGTACGGTTCAAAAGTCTTCGTCTACAGAGAAGCGTTGTTGGACACTTCCTAGACTGGCGCCACCATCCTTGACACCAGATTTTTGGTACTCGCCAACTCTCTTTTCGAAGAAGTTGGTTTTACCTTGCATGGAAATCATTTCCATCCATGGGAATGGGTTTGAAACGTTGTAAAGTTTGCTGCTGTTGAGTGAAACCAATAACCGATCCGCCACGAATTCGATGTATTGTCGCATTAGTCCGGCATTCATTCCAATCAACTCTACTGGAAGAGCGCTAGTTACGAACTCAGTTTCAATCTCTACTGCTTCGGCAATAATTCGATGAATCATATTTTCGCCAGCGCCTCGAATTAATTTGTTATGAAGTAGACAAGCAAAGTCACAATGTAGCCCTTCATCTCTAGAAATTAATTCATTGGAGAATGTCAAACCTGGCATCAAACCTCGCTTCTTTAACCAAAAGATGGCACAGAATGAACCTGAGAAGAAGATCCCCTCAACTGCTGCAAATGCCACTAATCTTTGAGCGAAAGAGCCCTTTTTCCTTGACAACCACTTCAGTGCCCAGGCGCCCTTCTTGCGTACAGAGGGGACGGTTTCAAGTGCATTGAATAAGTGAGTTTTCTCATCAGGGTCGGTGATGTAAGCGTCTATTAGTAGGGAGTATGTTTCAGCATGTATATTTTCCATCATAATCTGGAAACCATAGAAACAGCGAGCTTCTGCCCATTGAACTTCATCAGCAAAGTTGGTCACTAGATTCTCGTTAACAATACCATCGCTTGCAGCAAAGAATGCCAATACATGTTTTAGGAAATGTTGTTCATTAGCATTGAGTTTTTTCCAATCCTTAGCGTCTTCAGCCAGATCAATCTCTTCAGCAGTCCAAAAGGCGGCTGCGTGTAATTTGTACATCTCCCAAATATCTGAATGTTCAATCGGGAATAGGACGAACCTTTCAGGAGCTTCTTGAAGCATTGGTTCTATGTGTTCTTGGGAAAGATCTATCTCTGTTTCTTCTGTTGTTTTTGTACTGTGGTCGATTACCATACTGTCACCTCCATGCTGTTTAGTCGCGCTGGATTTTGTTCTCTCCCGAAGAGGTGTATAATACTACCTCCACTGACTCCTATGGAAATAGAGGTTTTTTGAGAGATTGGCTGAATTGGGAAAAACGACATAGAAACGCACAATTGAATTAAATTACCTTTCATAACAGTTCACTTACCACCTACGATTTTCCGTCTCTTTTATTCCTTTGTTTCCACTGTAGCATGTAAGTTAAATTATACTTAGTAATTGTCAATAACCGAGAGTTTTTCGCATGGATATGAACCTAGAAGTCGAAGTAGGGATAGCAAAACTCGAGCCTGATGCAATTACCCCAACTCAAGGCAGCGCACAAGCTGCAGGATGGGACCTGTATGCGCTTAAGGAAACCATCGTAAGAAAATATCAAAGTTCGATGATAAGAACCGGTATTGCTGTAGCTATACCTGATGGCTGGGAAGGACAAATTCGATGTAGGTCATCACTTGGCAAGAAAGGAATGATCATGCCTAACGGAGTTGGAACAATCGATTCAGATTACCGTGGTGAGTTAATGGTATTAGCGACCTGGATTGGGCAAGGGGAAGAATTCTTAGTCAGGAAAGGAGAAAGAGTTGCACAATTGCTATTTGCCCAAGTACCAACGGTTAAATTTATTGAAATGAATTACGATGAACTTGGAATTACCGACCGAGGAATTGGTGGTTTTGGCTCCTCAGGAGAGTTCTAGCATTTGTTTTAAGTAGTATCGGAGAGATATAGATACTTGATAACATATGAAAGATAATTTCCACATAAATCAAGAATTAGCATTATTTGCCGTATTAGGAATAATGGTTGTATTATTTTGGCATAAACCTAATTCTAAAAAATCGAGAAATGTGCGAGTACAACAAATATTTGCTAAACCACCAAGTGCTTTTGGAGTATTTTTTGCCAAAACTATAATTTTAGGTATCTTAGTGATTTCAGCCTCTGCTCTGATTGAATATTCAACCAACATCGCTGACTATGAAGAAATCAAATGTGATTCTAGAGAACACAATCATCATCACCAATGTAATTATGAACAGTATACTTCAAACGATTTAAAATTACAATTAAATGGTTTCTTATTGACCCCTGAAGTAAACTTAGGAGTCGAAGTTGGTGATGAGTTACCTCACACAAATTCCCCAGATGGGCCTTGGTTTTGGACATACTATATTGCTGGATGTTTAGTCTTGACTTCGGGATTTAGCCTGGCCAAGAAACGTCGAAGGACACACGCTAACGATATGATTGAGGCTGAGAGTAATCTCAGGCCAATAATTAGGCGATTAGCACTCGACCCTAATGGTGTTGTCGAAGGCAGAATTGCCCTTCCTGAGCCAGTATCATGCTCAAAGACCAGCAGAAAAGAAAATAGAAGAATCGTAGTCATCTATTTCTTCTCAGCATTTATGATGATTACTACCCTCTTGAGTGTCTATGATTATTTTTACCGACTCGATTCGGGGATACATATGCTGCCAAAGCACGATTTGCAGGCGTCGATACTTGCCGTTATGGCTCTTGGATTTGTAATAGCTGCCAACATTTCAATCAAATATCTAAGTGCAACCTACAGTGGCGAAGATGACTCTATGATCCCCAACATACTAAGAAGTCAACAAAACATAACTAAGCAGTCCCAGCAAGATGGAATACGTGAACAACCTGTCTCGGCAAAAGACGTGCTTGAAGAACTAGCTAAGGAAATGCGTGCGGCAAGGAGAGAATCTGAACTACTTCGAGGGCAATTAGCTGAGACAAAAATAAAGGTCTCAGATCTTGAAGGGGAATTAGAGAAGAAAACCATTGAACTAGAAGGAATTCAAGCCATCACCGTTGATATGGAAAGAATGATTCAAGAAAATGAACAACCAGGCAATAAGAATCTCTCCTTGATGGATTCTGTAATGGTCGGAGATAACCTGTTTAACGGAGATAAAATTGATCAACAAATTGTCAATGATCCAAAAGCCATCGCAAAAGCAGCCATAGAGGCTTACAAGGCTGGCCGAAAAGATTTGGAAAGTATCGAGTTTGATTTTTGATTAAGTCTATGGCATAGCAATGATTCGCAAGTTTATGGCTGAGGATAGACATGTCAATGTCCAATTCTTAGGAGTGGTTGAATATGATGCGGCTTTTTCGTTGATGAAAAATCTTCAAAAACTGCGAATTAATGATGAAATAATTGACACAATGCTAATTTTGGAACATCCAGAAATAGTCACCATAGGCCCTCGGGCAAGAAATGACGGAATTACAGCACCCCCAAGTTATCCCACTTATTCAGTGGACAGAGGTGGTGGACTAACTTGGCACGGGCCAGGCCAGATAGTTGTTTATCCAATTTTCAAGTGGGATTTACCTGGTGAATCATCAGTGGCTAAAATCATCACACTAATTGAGCAATGGGTAATAGATAGTTTAGCCCATTTTGGTATTATGTGCCATAGAGATGAAAGAATGCAAGGTGTTTGGCTAGATGGATACAAAATTTGTAGCATCGGTTTATCTTTCCTAAGGTGGACTTCAAGGCACGGCTTTACCATCAATCTCAACACTCCTTCAAACAGGGTTGAGGGGTTAGCTGGCTGCGGCTTAGAGTCGTCTACAACAACCTGTTTAGCAAGACTTGGCCATGAAATACCAAGGGACGAAGTCCTCGATTCTCTAATCAACACTATGCCGAAAATCTTGGTTAGAAGCAGGAAATAATACCAACATCACAATAAGAACAAATAATTGCCTTAATGATTTAGGATTATCATGCCTACTTATTGGCCCCGATTTGATTTGTCTGAGTTCGAAAACTCAGTACCCCCGATCGAGTACTTGGATTGGTATATTCCACGACTGATTCAGGAACGTAAACATAATCTGTCGTTTAGTGGTATGCAATATGATTGGGACATACCCAACCTACTAAAGGACGGGATTTACGACATAGGCAAGAAGCATATGGGTAAAATAGAAGACCCTAGAACTATTATTGCCAAGCGAGAAGGGGTTTCAGTAGATAATGTATTGATTTGTCATGGAGCAACTCAAGGCATCAACTTATCATTATTAGCAACAATAACAAAACTCAGAAGTATGAAACAAAATATAGTGGTTGCTGTTGAATCACCAACCTATGCACCATTACCACAATCAGCCTTAATCTTGGCTGACCAGGTAATTAGAATCAAGCGCTACCCGCCTAAAAACGGGATTGGAAATTGGCGCATTAATAGGGAAGAATGGGTTCAAGCAATTAACAAATCAGACATATTAATGATTACACCAGTCTCTAATCCAAGCGGCTGGAATCTTAATTCTGATGACAGAAAATGGATTGCAGATACGGCACATCGGAGTAATGTTAGCATAATTGCTGATGAAGTTTACATCGATGCTTATAGATATAAACCAGATTATCACCCAATGCATAAGTACGGTAATGGCAATATATCGATAAACTCACTTACTAAGATTTATTCTCTGGGCCAAATTAGATTTGGGTGGATTATTTCAGACAAACACACTATCGAAATTGCAAGACGGATTTTCATGACCTTTTCAGGAGTAATGGGCAGCCCAACAATGCGCATTGCAAGTGCTGCATTACACAGATTGGATGAGGTTGATGCCGCCATAGAATATTACCGGAATGAGAATTTACCTAAACTAAGAAAGGTGTTGAATCGTTTTTCGATAATCTGGAATGAACCTGAAGCAGGGATTTTTGGTTGCTTTGAATTGCCAAATAAAATACTTGCAGAGGATTTTGCTGACGGAGCATGCAAAGATAACGACTTATTGGTAATACCTGGTTCAATGTTTTGTGATAGCCTCAAAAATTGGGTTAGAGTGGCTTGGTCTATAGAACCTAAATCTTTTGAGTCAGCCATTTTCGCTTTGGAAAAATCCCTCGAATCGGCACTTAGTTAAAAACAAGTCAATAAAAGCAACAATACCTAGGCGCAAACATGGGCGAGATTGTTGTTGCGATAACCGGTGCATCTGGAGCCATCTACGGTAAGCGCTTGTTAGAAGTGCTTAATTCACACGGAAGAGACTCTCGCTTAGTAGTGAGTAACGCCGGCGAAATCACATTACAACACGAATGTGGAATAACCAAAGAGACTCTTGCAGAAATGACTAATTCAGTATTAGATGACGAAAAAAACATTGGTGGGAAGTCCGCCTCTGGATCTGCCAAAATCGATGCTGTAGTAATTTGTCCTTGCTCAGGAACGACTCTAGGGAAACTTGCGGCTGGCATAAGCGACAACCTTGTTACTAGGTCTGCAATTGTCGCAATGAAGGAGCGCAGAAAACTAATTTTGGTTCCAAGAGAAGCACCATATGCAACCATTCACCTAGAAAATATGACCAAATTATCATCATCAGGTTCGATAATAATACCTGCCTCTCCAGGATTCTATAACCATCCAAAGACCATCGATGACCTAGTAGACTTTGTTATTGCAAGAATATTAGACCACTTAGATATTGAACACAATGTTGGGAAAAGATGGACTGGAGATGAAATATAACTCATTTCACCGTCTAATTATTGAACTCCAACTGCCACGGCGTATTGATTGGTATGTCATCAAACGATTATGACAGGATGCTGGTAAGCGAGTTAAAGTTAGAATTGCAAAAGCTTCAACTCCCAACTTCTGGCAAAAAATCTGAATTAATAGATAGACTAAAATTAAACAACTCACAACAACCAATGATTTCAATAGAAGCGGATATTATTGAGGAAGAATCTAGATATGACGTGATTATGACACGCATGAAAACCCAAGTAATCGGACCACTCAATATTGGGGCAATTATCGCAATACTACTATCGGTACTGATGATTTCTACAGTACTAATCATCCAGCCATCATGGCTTGGCTTTGGTGATGATTATGATTATGATTATGAATTAATAGACTTCGACCAACAACAAGCCAGAACATTTGCTCAAGATTTAGTTGAATTAGGACATCCAGATTGGGAAGGTAGAATGAGTGGGACTGTTGAAGAATCAAACACCTCACAATACATCCTAGACGAACTTGAAGGTATGGGCTACATTCCCGAATCCAATGAGTTCCAAGTGCCAATGCATGCAGTCAATTCAGAACCCAGTTTTCGACTTTGCATCCAAGGAATAAGTGGTTTATCACCGTGCGATGGACCGGCTGGGACTTTAACTGGTGCTCAAGTGACTTCGTTTCAGCATCGAAGTGATTACGTAATTCAAGGTTTTTCTGGCCAATCACAATACATGTTCAATGACAATATCGCAGTTACCGATCTAGGCAATGGAACTGATCAAACTCTTTGGCAGTCAGCCACTGGAACAATTGGCTATGTCAGGGGAGATAGTTCAAAAATTGGCAACACTGAGATGTATAGCAATGCTGCCATCAATGATCTTGCTGGATTAATAAGCGTCAATAAAAATTATAATTGCGGCAAAATTGAAGCAAATGATTGTGTACCTATTTTTAAAGGCACCAACTATGATTCCTTAGTTGAAGCAAACGGAGGCAGTATACCAACTGAAATCCCGTTTATTTCAATGTCAAAAGACGCTGGAGATATATTTGAAACAATGGTAATAAACGCTACTGAAGAACCTGCTTCAATAGAACTTGTCATAGATGTCACCAATGATGAGGAACTAACCATTTATGCGCCTTGTGGCAAGATTGAGGGACGTACTTCTCAAGTTGTTATCGCTGGTGGCCATCATGACACCGTATATCACGCGGAAGGTGCAGTTGATGATTCATCAGGAATCGCTACCGTCTTGGAAATTGCCCGTCAGATGGCTGAAATAATTAATCAAACTGGAACGCCTGAAAGAACTATCAAATTCTGTACTTGGGGTGGTGAGGAAGAAGGATTATGGGGCAGCCGTGCCTATGTTGAATCTATGCAGAGTAGCCTTCGCGAAAATCTTAGATTATACCTAAACTTTGACATGAATCATGTCGATGCTGATTTTGAAAACCGTGGCAATAGTTTGACACTTTTTACCAATAATGAAGATGATTATGGACACATCAATCGCATTGCAGACTTATACCAGAAAGAAAGAAGCGAATTAGCCGACAAATACGACATTAAATTTGCCCTTCTAGACGGCAAGCAAGGTAGTGCCAACGAAATGCCGTGCAATTCTGATCACTGCCCGTTTGTTTATGATTTAGGTAGCGAAAATGGGCGAGCAGTTGTTTGTTATGGTAGCGGTAGTTGGGAATATCACACATACCTAGATACAATGAGTAGATTCAACGAAGAATCGTTAGCAGTATCTGGGACAATATATGGCACCTACATGCGATTATTAGCCTACGACCTAAATGTATGATTGCGAGAGTTTCAAAACCACAAGGCAACAGGGTTGAACATGGTCGCACCCAGTGCTTGGGCATCACATATCTTGGTGGATTCAAAATCAGAAGCCCTACAGATAAAACAAAAAGTGGTTAAATTGAAAGATTTTCAAAAAATGGCTAGGAAAAAAAGTACATGCCCGTCTTCACAAAAAGGTGGAGATTTAGGGTGGTTTAGAAAAGGCATGATGGTCAGGGAATTTGACCAAGCTGTTTGGTCATTACCATGTTCTACTGTATCAGAACCAATTAAATCCCAATTTGGTTATCACCTTATCTGGGTTCATGAGCGAGATGAGAATTAAATGTTTAAAGTCGGATTAGAAAATTATACCGTGATGGGGAAACACGGTGCTTATGACTTTGAACATCAAGAAGAACAACCTTTTGTCGTCAGTATTTGGGTTGAATTACATAATTCTAGTTTTGCCGACAAATTAGAAAATACGATTAATTATGCAGACCTGCAAACCTTAGTTGACGAAGTTATAATCGATTCACCCCCAATAAGATTAATGGAAACTATGATGGTAAAAATGATTGAATCGATAAAACAAAATCCACTCGTTTCAAAAATTAATATACGGATTGAAAAACCAAAAGCTGCATTGCCAAAAGATGGTGGACTAGCAATAGTCGAATCACATTGGCCATATTGACAAGAGAATTCAAACCTTGAACCTATATGGCTCATACATGGACGAGACCATCTCTAGGGTATATGTTCCATCTGTTGTTGAGGAAGACGGTAATACATTGGGCCTAGGATGTTTTAGTAGCGAAGAAGTAGCATGGCAAGTTCTTAGGGCTTTTTTGAAAAAGAGCGAACAAATGTTACTAACTAAGTGCAGTGTAGTTGTTTGGGACATTGATATTGTTGGAGAAGAAGCAATGACTGTGCTTTCAAGTATGGAATGTAAAGATTGTCCGGTTTGCTCGAGAAGAACGTTTTGGATAGATGTTGACAACTTTAGTGCTTTGTGCCACGGTACGGCATGTTCTGCATGGATTGAAGAGAATACTGTGGATCCAGAAATAATTGATTGTGGATGGCCAGCCATTCGCTTCCTAAAACAAAATAAATCAATCGATGAGGCTGTTGAGGCGTTATTCAAGCTAGGAGATAAATTAAAGTCGGCTGGAGTTGAGAGAATGGCTAATGAAAAAGCTGAGAATTTGATTAGCGAAAATGCTGATGAAGACAAACCTCAAACCACTTGACGTAAAATAGATGTCAAGAATATAAATGCAAATATTCCAAAGAATATGAACATCCATATTCTCATTTGCTTCTCATTACGCTTGTCTTTGTCATTTTGCTCTTGACATTCTACTGCTTTACAAACACGGGGATCTGAGTTTACTGGAATTGCTTTTTGGCACACCCTACAATGCTTGTGAGGAGCAACTTTACCACTAGAAATCTTGCTGGTTACTTTGGCCACATTATCTTTAATCTTCTTTACGTCTACCAAGTAATCATCTCCTTACTATTGTTCCAATAAAATCCTTACCATCTAATGCTGACTCTACAAGATCTAAATCTCTGCCATCAAGTACAGCAATATTTATGTTAAATTCTTGCGCAATACCAACTGCAATAGGGTCAACTACGGCTGATTGGCCCGGCTTGAGGCGTTTGGTACCAGTCACTTCTACTAGTTCAGCTATTTTCATTTCGAAGAATGGCTCTGCGTCATCATTTGTCCTTGGGTCTTTATCAAAAATGTGACTCACATTGGTGGCTATTATACAATCAGAAGCCCCACAATCTCTAGCCAAAGAAACCGCCACTGCATCCGTTGTGTGACCTGGACTGGTGCCACCCATAACCACGATGTTGTGTGCTTCAAGTAAATCTGCAGCCTCTTTAGTTGATACCGGGATTGTCATAGCAACATTACAACCCATGTCTAGAAATATTTGTTGAATTATCGTGGCATTTAGTCTAGTTGCTGCAATACCAACTTCATCGAGTCTATCAGGGTTAGAAATCATATTCTTGGCTAATTCAATCCCCTCTCTGGCTGGAAGACCACCCCCCACTACAATACCCAATCTTCTTGAGTTTCCTTCAATATGAATTGCAAGTTGGCGTAATTTACCTAACCACATTTTCCTATTTTCTAATTCCTCAGGCCGTAGTAGGCTGCCACCTAAGGCTACAACTTGAGGAGTTCTCATGAATAACCGTCATGGTTTCAGCATTTAGACTATACCATAAAAAAACAAAATGTATTTTCTTTATTCGAGTGATTTCTATTATCCCACAGTGGGAGGCTTCAAGTGCTACATCTACCGCCCTGCATATGGAGGAGTCATCGTGTCAAGTAACGTCGATATAGCGACAAAACGACTTAAGCTAAAGATTGCTCTTGAGGAATTAAGGGAAATGAAAGGCTTTGGCACTGAATTAGTGACCATCATTATCCCACCTGACAGACAAGTTTCTGATGCTAGGTCCATGCTACAAAACGAACACGGTCAAGCGGCAAACATCAAGTCTAAGGGGACACGCAAAAATGTCCAGGGAGCCATCGAGTCGGCAATTTCAACGCTTAATGGATTCAAAACTCCTGGCGAAAATGGCTTGGCCTTATTCGTTGGATCAATAATCATTGGCAATAATAAAAATAGAATGGTAAATGTTGTAGTCAAAGACCCTCCACAGCCATTAATATCATTTAGATATAGATGTGATTCAACCTTTGAATTAACCCAACTTGAAGATATGTTAGTAGACAAAAAATCCTATGCTTTATTCGTCATCGATAGAGCAGAAGCCGCATATGGCATCGCATCGGGTAAGAGAATCCATGTTCAAGAACACTTAGTCTCTAATATCATGGGAAAACACCGACAGGGAGGGCAGTCTGCGCAAAGATTCGAACGACTTATTGAAGAGGCTGCTCACAACTTTTTCAAGCGGGCAACAGAACATGCATGCTCGTATTGGTTGCCAAATTTAGAGAATATAGCAGCAGTTATTATCGGAGGGCCCGGAGCTACCAAGGATTTCGTGGTAAAAAACGAATATTTTCATCATGAAATAACTAAAAAAATCGCCAGCACGACATTTGATGTTGGATACTCAAACGAAAGTGGAGTCAGAGAATTAGTTGATAATGCTGGAAATCTAATGGGAGAAATTGAACTTGATGCTGAAAGACGGTTGATGAACCGGTTCTTAGAAGAACTCGTCAAGCCTGCACCAAAAGCAACATATGGTGAAATGATGATAAATAAAGCATTAGATATGGGGGCAGTTGACATATTACTAATTTCAGAAGGTATGAGAAAAAATTCTGTTGAGTTAGAATGTAGTGGATGCAATCATACTTGGAAAGTATCAATCTCGAGAACTGATGAATTACCAAAATGTAAAGAATGTAATAGCAAGGATATCAAAGAAATAAGCAGTGTTTCACTGATTGATGAACTTACCACACTGGCTGGAAAGGGAAATTCCAATGTTTCTTTTGTTTCCACAGATACCGAAGAAGGTTCACAATTATTGCAAGGTTTTGGGGGTTTAGCAGCCATCCTTAGGTATCCAGTGATGTGATAATATGGAATTGTTGAGATCTCATGTCGAACATTTACTAACCGATGCATTATCCAATCTAGGTATCACTAATGATGCTTGGAAATCTATGATTAGCCCTTCCAGAGAAAAAGACATGGGTGACTTGTCGCTACCATGTTTTGCGTTTAGCAAACAATTGTCAATGGCACCACAAGAAATATCCGCTCAATTAACGCAATCAATAAGCCCAGATGAAATAATTAGCGAGGTAAATTCTACATCGGGTTATCTTAATTTTAAAGCATCCCCTATATGGCTAGCAAATCAAATATTAGCAGGCAATATTAGAATTGGGGATGCAACAGGAAAGTCTCCAACTGGCCACAAGTCGGTTTTGATAGAGCATACCTCAGCTAATCCCAATGGGCCATTCCATGTTGGAAGAGCAAGAAATGCCATTTTGGGAGATACATTAGTCAGGCTTAATCGTTTGCATGGTAACGAAGTAAGAGCGGAATACTATGTTGATGACATGGGTAAACAAGTTGCTGTTCTAGCATGGGCACTAGAAAATCTGACCACTACTAGAGTTGAAGAAATTCTTGCAGATAGAGAACCGGTAAACCCTGAATGGCAAGAAAAACCAGATCACATGAGAGTCAGATGGTACCAAGCAGCTCAAGTTTTGCGAAGTGATGATACAGAAAAAGAATCTATAGAACAGGCAATTAGCAATATGGTTCACGCTAGTGAAAATGGCGACCAGGGCGTATTGGATGCATTTGAGAATGCTTACCAACCAGTGCTAGATGGAATGTTGGAGACTCTAAACCGACTAAGAATCGGATTTGATGAATTTACCAAAGAATCTATTTTCGTCACTAATGGAGATGTCAGTGCAATAATGAATCAGCTTAGTGATTTAGAGATTCATGGTGTTGCTGAAAATGGTGCAGAATATCTCGACCTAGGTGCAAGGGGTATGAAAGGCAAAACTGAGTTTTATTTCAAGCGTGGAGATGGTAGTTCACTATATGCTACAAGAGACATTGCTTACCACATGTGGAAGTTCAAACAATCTGAAAATCTAATTAATGTGCTTGGAGAAGATCACAAGTTACAATCAAAACAAGTTTCAATGACGCTTAATGAACTTGGACAAAATAGTCCTGAGGTTTTGTTTTATTCTTTTATTAAGTTGCCAGAAGGTAAGATGTCAACCAGAAAAGGTAATGTCGTATTTATGGATGATTTGCTTGAGGAAGCAAAAGCATATGCAGCTAATGTGGTAAGAGAAATTCGAGTAGATTACAGCGAAGAAATGATTGCTGAAATAGCCGAAGCAGTAGGTACCTCTGCAGTCCGGTTCAACATCATCAAAGTTAGCCCGGACAAAGGCTTCACATTCCGTTGGGAAGAAGCCTTATCTTTTGATTCAGATTCGGCTCCATTCATTATGTACAGCCACACAAGAACAAAATCTATTGCGAGAAAATGTGCCACTTTTGGTATTGAAATTGATACTATTAATCCAAATGAAATATCGTTTGAATCACTGGATGATTGCCCAAATGGCCTGTACAATCTTTTGCGGACAATAACTATTCACAATGATGTTTTGAAAAGGTCTGTTGAACAAAATAGGCCGAATTTGTTTGCTAATCAAATGCTCAATCTAGCCAATTCGTATAATGGATTTTACCGAGATTGTAAAGTCGTTGAAGATGGAGAAGTAAACTTACTCTACCTCGCAATCTCTGAGATTGCTTCAAAAATGTTGGAAGCCGGCATGATTGGATTGGGTATACAACCATTAGAACAAATGTAATCAGTCTGAACGATACCATCCATCAGGTAATGACATTGGGTCAACTGGAGTATTATCTTTGACAATTCTAATTACTTCCATTTTCAATGCTTCAAGCCCAACGTTTTCCAAAGCGGAAATAGTAATGTAACCACTTGAGTCAAGTAATAATGGCAAGTCTGTATAATGTTCTTCCTCTAAATCCAAATATTCTTTTTCAGCATCAACAACAATGTCCCAATTTTCTGGCTTTTGTTTATGTAAATCTGCTTTTGTGGAAACCACCATTACCGTAGTTTCAGCCAGTAATTGTAATATTTCTTCTAGCAGACTATTCTGTTCAGCAACGGTCATTCCACACTGTTCACTCTCATCAATTAAAAACAAGACTAAGGAACCGAGATTTTCTAAAGCGGTAATAGCTTGCATTTCAATATCATTGCGCTTTTCCATTGGCCTGTCTAGAAGTCCTGGTGTATCGACCATTTGATATTGCAATCTGCGAAATGTAAAGTGGCCAAGATGGATTCTTTTGGTGGTAAATGGATAATGATTTACTTCCATGTTACCTGATGACAAAGCAGAGATGAAAGCAGATTTACCAACGTTTGGAGCACCGCAAACCACAATACAGGGTGAGAGTTGATCAATACTTGGAAGTCTTTTCAGGACCTCCCTAGATTCACTAAGCCATTTGAGGGAAGGTCCAATCCTACCAACTAAGGACGAAATTCTTCCGTAAGCTTCCCTTCTAGCCTCATGCATCAATTCAATTCTAGCCGTCCGAATTATTTTTTTAGTGTTTTGAGTTGAAATGTTAGAAATTTGCTTGGCGGCCCATTGCAACATCGAGAGGTGATGGCGATAATCATCACAGCCAACGCATGCATCAATCATTGAAACATCAAATTGTGGAGACTGGTCTAGTGAAGGCCATAGATTAACAGTATCCATTAGATAAGTTGCTAAAATATCAGAAGCAGTTTGAATCATTCTGTTAAGTTGCTTCCTCACTCTAAATACTCGGTCGCTATCATCAACCCTATCTGCGGCTTTTCTAGCTCTTGCGAATGCTTTGTCTAACAATTCTTCCTTGGTAAGAACTGTCGGTAAGGCCCGCCATGACACTTTCATTATATCCCCAAATCAATGCTGGCACTCAATAGTTGAATAATACATACCCTTGACAACAGGCAACCCAATAGATTTGAAGAGCGAGGTTAAAGTACGCTTGCCGTTAGGTTAAACCATGGCGAAGAAGACTGACGCAGGTTTACCAGAATGGGCCGTCCCTATATGGGAAAAGATGGGTTCACCAAGTATTGATGACTACGAAAGTGTCCACAATGGACAATTACTTGAGCGTAGACACGGACTACGTAAGGACGACTTGGTAGAAATCTTACTAGATGCTAGAGCATTCAAAGAAGGCGATGACATAATTGTCAAAGGTCGTCTATTATCCTCCGGTAAGACCAGTATTGAGATTCTTACAGATGCTGGTGACACCGTCTACTTAGCAAGAGATGTAATTGTCAAAATAAAGCTAGTAGCCCACACAAGACCTGCATATATCGATGACAAAGAATTGTTAGCCTTTGAAAGAGCGGACATGAAGAGAAGATCTTCACTGCATGAAAAGGTCGAGAAAGAAGTCAAAGGTAGACAAGATGATTCCCATTTATGGGGCTGATAAAATGTCTTTGAAAGATAAGCGCTGCATACCTTGTGAAGGTGGTATACCGCCATTAACGAGTGAAGAAATCATACCGCTTTTACAGCAAATCGATGATAATTGGCAAGTTGTTGCTGACCACCACATTGAGCGAGAATTCAAATTTTCGGATTTCCAAAACGCCCTAGACTTTGTTAACCAAGCTGGCAAGATTTGCGAAGCAGAAGGACATCATGCGGATTTTGAATTATCTTGGGGAAGAGCCAAGGTTATGATTTGGACTCACAAAATCGATGGTTTAGCTGAATCTGACTTTTTCCTAGCAGCTAAAATTGACGATATATCCTAGGTGTCAAGATGTCTGAAGTTCAAGATATTATTAATACCCGTAGAACCATATATCGATTTACTCAACAAGAAGTTAACCAAGAGTCGATTGACCAAGCACTTCTAGCAGCCTCAAATGCACCTTGCCACAAACATACTCATCCATGGAAATTCTTTGTTATGGGTGGAAACATCAGGCAAGCATTAATTCCATTAATTACCAAACTGGCCAATGAGAAGTCTAGGAAAAATAATTCACTAGATTTAGCAAAAGATGTACAAAGAGCAGTCAATAAAATAATTCTACCGCCAGTAATAATTGCTGTAACCAGTAAGAAAAACCCTACTGATAGTTTTAGAGAAAAAGAAGATTATGCTGCATCAGTTTGCGCTTTGCAGAATCTTGTATTGTCATTTTGGGATAATGGAATTGGCAGCCAGTGGACTACTGGAGCAATCACTAGACACGAAGAAACATACGCTGCATTAGGTATTGACTCAAATAAATGGGAGATAATTGGCTTTGTAAAATCTGGATATCCAGCAGCAGTACCTAAAGTCAACAAACTATCAGTTGGTGAAATATCGGTTTACTTAGACTAATCAAAGTTTAACTGGCCTTGTAGCACCACACGCTTGACACTTCAACAAGGTAGTTCTATCTTCTTTGATAAACATAGTATCCGGTGATGAGCATTGGCTGCACATAATGTATGAATTAACATAGTTGACTATGGTTTTTTTGATTCTTTTCGGCGGAATTCTACCCTTGAACCTAGCCCTTGGACCATCTCTTGAACCAGAGGTCCCTAGATCGTTCAGAATGTATTGATAAACATGATTTTCATCTCTATCCATCATAGAAACAACTTCATTGAAGTTTCTCAGAATAGTGTTAGAACCTTCGATTAGAATTTGTGGCTCTGGCAATCGCCATCTTGATTTGCCAGAAATATTCTCAGGTATTTTATCCCTGGCTCGGTCTAACAAGGACTCGTAATCGAAGTCTGCCATGTATATTGGTCGGAGGTTTCATTCTTCAATGCTTGGTATGGCAATCAACTAAACATTGATTGTTTTGATGAAAGGTTTGATGAATGGTCGACTCATGGGTTACATTGATAGAAATGGTAGTTAGTATCGAAGAATTACGCATGACTGCAATGAATCTGCGCAAGGAAGGTTTGAACAGTCAACAAATTGCAGATGAATTATCACTCTCGCAAGACACCATTTCATGGCTCTTAGCCGGTAGTAAAGGTGAAGAAAGACCTAGTGATGTAAGAATCGGTTGGCGAACAATTGGCGTAAGACCAACAAGGATTTCGGCGGTTGGAACCATAATGGCGGATGTTGCTGATGAAGAACTAGGGTTTGAAAATATTGACACAATCGTTGGAATTTCAATTAATGGCATATCATTTGCTCACGAAGTTGCCAGAATATTAGATTGTGAATTCACCGTGTTTAGAACTACTGACATTGGAGATGGGTCTGGCTCTTTGTCTAATAAATATGGACAAGTTTCTGGGAAAAAAGTAGTGATTATTGACGATGTACTGTCTACTGGAAAAACCATGGTAAAAACCATCAATGCCATTAAGGCAGCCGGTGGAGAAGTAGGATTAGTAATAGTTCTAGTAAACAAGACAATGAGAAATGAAATCGAAGACGTACCTCTCAGGGGCGTCATACGAGCAGTTTCTGTTTGAGGTGATAATATGCACTGGGCTGATGTTGTTGCCCTAAATTTGTCTAGGCGTGGCAATAAACATATTGTGTCAACTGGAATTACTCCTAGTGGAGAATTTCACATTGGCCATCTTCGAGAAATTCTTACTGGGGACATGATTGCCCGTGCAGCAAGTGATTCTGGACTTGATGTTGATTTCATTTTCATTGTTGATGATGCTGACCCTCTCCGTCGAGTATACCCTTTCCTAGACGAGGAGTACGCAAAATTTATTGGCCATCAAATAGGTGATATTCCAGCTCCTAAAGCAGATGGAAAACCAGATTACCAAAGTTATGAAAACAACGGTTGGAACTATGCTGATCACTTCTTAAATCCATTTTTAGACGCTTTAGCCACCATTGGAGTAAGGCCAAGAATAGTCAAAAATTTGGCGTCATATAAATCTGGCAAATTTACTGAATGTGCAAAAATTGCTTGTGATAATTCGGACAAAATAAAAGAAATTATTGAACGCGTCTCTGGTCGCGAATTACCTGCTAATTGGTTTCCTTGGAGCCCTTTGAATTCGAACGGTTCTCTAGAGGGAGTATCAGTCACCGGTTATGAATTCCCATTGGTACATTATACCGATGCAAATGGTAATACTGGTTCATCAGATTTAACCAAAGGTGAAGGGAAGCTCCCCTGGCGAATAGATTGGCCTGCTAAATGGTCTTGGATTGGAGTTACCTGCGAGGCTTTTGGCAAGGACCATGGAGCATCTGGCGGGTCGTATGATACCGGAAAAGAAATTTCCCAATTATTCGGATATGACGCACCACAGCCATTGGTTTACGAATGGATTAGCCTGAAAGGAAAAGGTGCAATGTCATCATCTTCGGGCAATACGATTGGGCCAATGGAAGCCTTACAATTAGTTCCCCCTGAAATTTTGAGATATTTGATTGCCCAATCTAAGCCTAACAAAGCAATAGAGTTTGATGCAGGCATGAGTTTAGTCAATTTAGCTGATGATTATGAAAGAAATTCTCTAAGGGATTTTGATAATGAACTTGCTGATGAAAATCTGTCGCGCAGAAGGCGTGTTCAAATTGAAGATGCCCAAGTTGCAATAAAACTTTCAGCAATTGGTGAAACTAATAAATCGAATAATTCCACTGTTTCTTTTAGACACTTAGCACTGCTTGCACAAACTAAATCCGAAGATCAATTGGTTTGGGAAAGTCTTGGATTTACCAAGGATAGCCAACCATCTGACTTGCTAAGAGACAGACTAGAGAAAATGCGCACTTGGATAAGTTCTGAACATTTCCCAGAGGAAATGAAAATAGTTTTGATTGAGCATGTTCCTGAGAATTTACTAAATGAATTACTTGAAGAAGAAATCCAAGTTTTGAATAAATTGACTGAGTTGCTTGAACAGAGTGAATGGACAAATGAAAGCATTAGTAACTGCATTGTTGATTCCGCTAAATCTTTAGATAAATCTCCAAGATTGGCATATAATGTATCATATGTCTGCTTAATGGGTAGCAAAAAGGGACCACGTCTTGCCCCAATCTTAACTGAATTGCACAAATCCACTATAATCAATCAACTAAGGCGTTGTATCGAATTCATTCAGTAACTTCACAATAGCCTAAAATTGGCTATTTCACTCCGTACCATTCAAATGTCAGGGGGATTCATCCCTCGTCATGGCCGGGGTTTACTGTCCTACCTGCGAAGCAGATGTCGAACCTGCTGCTAAATTTTGTTTATCCTGTGGACATGATATGGATGTCCAAGGTCCTATTACCTCAACTGGACACGATCTAAATCAACTCAAAGCAGTGATTAGAATGCGTGAAGACCTCTCTATGGCTGAAAAATTCGATATGATTGCCAAAATCGAAGAGGGGGCAAATCCAATAAAATTAGGAATTGCCGCACCAGCAGAAGGAGAAGGTATCGACCTGTCTGACGCATTTGGAAATGTAGAACTTGAATCCCCAAGCGTAAATGTAACAATGGATTGGGGCCAGTCACCAGCAGCCAATGCTGCGGTTAGAGCAGTAGTTAGGGGCACTAGTGCGTGGGATTTGATTCAAGATGGAAAACTAGACCTCAATGAAGGCATGTTTAGAACTGCCATGGACACTGGGATGGAAGCATCAACACACATTCACGATGTTGCAAGTGGAGAACATGAAGGAATTGATCCTGACGCTATGAGAGCGATACCAGTACTAAAGCCTCCCAAGCGTAGCTTCTGCCCAAGATGCGGCTCAGACATTCATGCTAATACAATGCTACAATGGCGAAAATGGCGAGATTCTGCCAGTGAAGTTGTGTCAATGCAACTTGAAGCTTCAATGGAAACTGCGCTTATTCAAGTAGCATCTCATTACATCAATGTCATGCAGGCATTGCAGGATGAGCGAGATGATGCTTGGACAAAAATTGAACAATCGAACCCGGATTTAATGGAAGAAAAACTGCGAGCTAAACTAGAGAAAACCATTCGTAAGGAATTAGAAAAAGAAATTCGAGCTGAACTAGAAGAAGAGTTTTCTGGCAGGGAAGTTTCTTCTGTTGCTAAAAAAGATGAAAAACCAGCCGCCAAAAAATCAACTGCTAAAAAACCGGCAAAGAAGGAAGCCAAACCTAAACCAAAGAAGAGTGGCGGAATGTTTGGCAGTAAAAAAGTCAAAAGGAAGTACGAAGGTGAAGATGGAGGCAAGGTTGATTGGTTCCTCAAAGACGCTTTAGATACAGTCTACGATCCGCATGGTACTGGTAAGGTCCTCAAACCCGCAACTATTCTTGCCAGATCATCTGAGGGCAATGTCAGAGTAAGAGATGTAGTACGTTTGTACAGTTCAGAAGGTGAAGAAGGAATTAGTGAACTTGCCTTGACCAGCCCGTTTACTAGATACATTATCGAAGCTTTTGATGCATGTTAATACCTAATAATTGACTTGCAACCTAACTGGTTCCATTTCACCTTTCATCATTGCTGCGATTGCTGCCACTTCCATTACAGCTCCTCTGATAGTAGTAACGAATGGAATGTTTAACTCAACAGCAAGTCTTCTCATCATATTACCATCTCTAACTGCACCTCCAGAAATTGTTGGTACGTTTACAATGAAAGAGATTTTGCCCTGTCTCATTAAGTCTAATGCATCAGGATGCATTCTTTCCCTGATTCGATAGACAACCTCTACTGGAACTTCATTTTCCCTTAATAGATCAGCAGTTCCAGGAGTCGCATAGACCACGAAACCAAGATCGATTAAATCCTTAGCGATTGGGACAAGCTTTTGCTTATCATCATCTCGTACAGTCAGATATACACCACCAGCTTGTGCAACAGGAACTTCTGTTGCTAAACGTGCCTTTAGATAAGCCACATCTGCATTGGCATGAGAACCAAATACCTCTCCCGTAGATTTCATTTCAGGACCAGGTGCAGGGTCAAGCCCTCGCAATTTAATAAATGGGAATACTGGCGCTTTAACACAAACATTTCCAGATGTTCTAACAGGTATTGTTTGTTTAGATAATGGTATGCCAATGGTAATTTTTGCCGCTATACGAGCCAATGGCAAACCAGATGATTTAGCCACAAATGGTACGGTTCGTGATGACCGTGGATTAACTTCCAAAACATATAGAACGTCACCTTGAATGGCAAATTGTATATTGTAGCACCCGATAATATTGAGTCCTAAACCGATTTTAATGGTTTGTTCTCTAATCAATTCTAACATCTCATCTGAAATATTTTGTGTCGGTATGAAGCATGTGGAATCACCAGAATGAATACCTGCCTCCTCAAGATGTTCCATAATAGCTCCAATAAGTACATCCTTACCGTCAGAAGCAGCATCAACATCAATCTCTGTTGCATGTCCAAGATACTCGTCAACAAGTAGGGGTTTATCGGGAGCAAGATATGCCTCAGCTAGATAAGCATCAAGTTGTTCATCATTTGACAGAATCTCCATACCTCTTCCTCCCAAAACGTAGGAAGGTCTAATCAGAACTGGATAACCTATTTTCTCTACAGCATTTCTTACATCATTTGAAGTCAGACCTGTTGCGCCTCTGGGCATTGTAAGACCTGCCCGTTTAGCGAACTTTTCGAATCGTTCTCTATCGCTTGCCTCATCGATTGCATCACATGAAGTACCGGCAATTTTCAAATTTAATCCAGATTTTGCTAGTTCAGGTAGGCGTTTCTCAAGCGGCTGAGAAAGGTTAATCGCGGTTTGTCCACCAAATTGTAACAAAATAGCATGGGCTTGTTCTCTAAGCAAAACCTCAGTTACACATTCTAGAGTAAGTGGTTCAAAGTAAAGGCGATCAGAAGTATCAAAATCAGTAGAAACTGTTTCAGGATTATTATTTATTAGAATTGCATCCTTACCTGCCTCCCTGATAGCCATCACAGCATGAACACAACCGTAGTCAAATTCAATTCCTTGACCAATTCTTATTGGGCCACTACCAATTGCTACATACCTCTCTTTTTCCATCTTAGTCAAGTTTGGAACGTGGTCAATTCCTTGCTTGGTATTTGGCTCATAAGTTGAATAATAATAAGGAGTTTTAGCAGCGAACTCTGCTGCACATGAATCAACCATTCGATAGTTTGGGTGCAGTGAGAGTGAGTGCCTTCTACGCATCACTGAATCTTCATCCCTGCCCCTTGCCAACGACTTATACCCTTCAGGTGGGAATGAATTCAATGCGTCTGCAATATGTGAGTCAGCGAAACCATTAGATTTCCATTTGCGCAATAATTCCACATCGATTTCGGTTGGATTACAGGATAAAGTCACCATCTCTTTTTCAATTTGGGCGATTTTTTCGAAGCGGTACAAAAACCATCGAGTGATTCTCGTTATTTCGTGAACCTGCTCAACACTCCATCCTCTTCTGAAGGCTTCAATTAACGCACCCATTCTTCGATCTGTGGCAATTTTACACCAATCTACAAGAGTAGCCTCAGGGAGGGGTTCGTTCGCTCTTTCTGCCATGGTGTCTCCTTCTGATTCGTCTGCTTTTGTTAATGGTCTTGGATGAGGGCAGCCTTGTTCTAATGAAGCCCATGCTTTGAGAAAAGCTTCCTCGAAGTTTCGACCAATAGCCATTACTTCCCCGGTAGACTTCATTGAAGTACCAAGTGTTCTGTCTGCTGTTCTAAATTTGTCGAATGGCCATCTAGGGATCTTCACTACACAGTAATCCAAAGTTGGTTCAAATGCTGCGGTAGTACCATCACCAGTGATTGGATTGGGTAATTCATCAAGCGTATAACCGACCGCTATTTTAGCCGCTATCCGAGCAATTGGATAGCCTGTTGCTTTACTGGCAAGTGCTGAAGAACGTGACACTCTAGGGTTTACCTCAATGACTCTTATTTCACCTGTAAACTGATTAAAGGCAAATTGTACATTACAACCTCCTTTGATATTTAAGGCGCGAATAAGTCTCAATGCTTGGTCACGTAAAATCTGATGATCTTGGTCGGAAAATGATTGTAATGGGGCTACAACAGTAGACTCGCCCGTATGGACTCCCATCGGGTCAATATTCTCCATTGTACAAACAATAATGGCATTATCTGCTTCATCTCTCATAACTTCGTATTCGAGTTCTTGCCAACCCAGTATTGACTCTTCGATCAACACTTGGTTAATTCTTGAGTTACGCAGACCAAGGGTGGCTATTTCCACTAATTCACCAATGTTCCACGAAGTACCTCCGCCCAAACCACCCAAAGTAAAGGCTGGTCTGATTAACAAAGGCCAAGTTCCAATCTGTTCAGCAGCAGAAATCACTTCCTCCATGGATTTACAAGCAATAGCCTCGCTGATAGGTAGATTAATCGAATCACAAACCTTGTTGAATAAATCTCGATCTTCTGCCTTATCAATTGCATCTAAATCAGACCCAATTAATTCAACACCAAGTTCGTCTAGAACTCCTGAGTGAGCCAACTCACTGGCGATATTTAGCGCAGTTTGTCCGCCCATTCCAGCTAGGAGTGCGCATGGCTTTTCAATCTCTAATATTCGCTTTATGGAAGAGGACAACAATGGCTCGATGTAGACCTTATCGGCCATCTCAGGGTCATTCTGTATAGTTGCAGGATTTGAATTTACCAAAATTACCTCATATCCATCTTCTCTTAGCGCTCTTACTGCTTGACTTCCCGAAAAGTCAAACTCTGCAGCTTGGCCAATCTTAATTGGTCCGCTACCCAGTACCATGATAGACTTCAAATCATCTCTTCTTGGCAATTAAATAACCCCCAAATGGTTGTCAACAATTTCCTTGAAACGAGCAAATAAACCCTCAGCATCGTGTGGTCCTGGGCAGGCCTCAGGGTGGAACTGTACGGTAAAACAAGGCTTGTCAATCACATCAAGGCCCTCTACTGTTTTGTCATTAGCATTGATGTAGCGAACTTTTACTTCCTGCCCATGGAGGTTTTCAACTTCAGAAGAAGTTGCCCCAGAAGGGTGAGCAGCAAGCATTCCCGACTCGGGGTCGGCGACTGCAAAACCATGGTTTTGGCTGGTGATTAACACTTTACCACTCTCTAAATCAACAACCGGTTGATTAGCACCGCGATGACCGTAACGCATCTTGTAGGTTTTCAAACCAGATGCTAAACCCATCAATTGATGGCCAAGACAGATTCCCATAACCGGGTATCCTGATTCTACTGCCTTGGCAAGTGTCTCTTTAGCCATTGAAGCTTTTCCTGGATGAGCGGGGTCTCCAGGCCCGTTAGAGCAAAATAAAGCATCAATTTGATAGTCATTTATTAGAGTTGAGAAATTGGTATCAGGAGGACACCATATTACCTCAAAATATTGACATAGACTACGTAGGATATTGTACTTTATTCCACAATCTAATGCTGCTAAACGAGGCTTTCTACGACCAAAATCATCACTAGAGCCTTCATTTAGCATGATAGCTTGATCAATGGAAACTAAATCTACTAAATCATCTAGTTCCGGCGATGTTAATTCTGACAATCGAGCCTTGAGCATATCTTCTTTATCAAGCGGACCAAATACGCACAAAACCGTGCCAAGTTCTCTAACATTCTTGGTAATGGCTCTAGTATCGATGTTTTCTATACCAGGAATATTATGCAAGCGTAAAAAGTCATTTACGGTTGCGACCGAATCTCTATGGTCAGGTTGTTTCATCGCATGCCTTACTACAACACCTCTAGGCCAGACGGAAGAAGATTCTGAGCGATTTAAATGAACGCCATAATTACCAATTAACGGATAGGTAAAAGTCAAAACTTGTCCGGCAAACGATGGGTCTGTCAGAGATTCTTGATATCCCATCATCCCAGTAGTGAAAACCAACTCTCCTTCACCAATTTTGTCTGCACCAAATAAATCTCCCTCATAACGACCTCCATCTGCTGTTAGAAGCAGGCCTAGACCACTGGCCTGTGGGTATAATTCCGCTTCATTTAACAAGCCGTCTGCCGCATCCATAAAACTTGGATAATTGGAAATATTTTGATTTGGCGAGCCCGGGCAAAAACTACCGGCGGCTCCCAAAGGCATCGACATTAAACTCTGTCAAAAATGGACTCAAATAATAATTGGGATTGATGAAATTCATTCCAAGAGCGAAGATATGATGCACAGTTGATAAAATTAATCAGATTTAAAAGATAATAAGTATATACTAACTAACTCTACTGTTAAACTTCTTTAACATCTTTACCACTCTTAGAAGGGTGAATCACTAACTTTGCATTTGGAAATTCTTGATTAAAACCCTCGCCATCGGTCAAGGCGTCAAGAAATAGTGCCAAAGCCGCTACTTCTGAATGGGGTTGATTGCCCACCGCAATATTGTAATCACTAATTTTGAAGATCTCTCCGGGAACTTTGGCCCCTCCAACAATGACAATTATTCCGTTTTCAGTTGGTATGCTTGGGATGGTAGATTTGAAGGGTTCGCCATACATAGTCAAATGGACAATTGTGGGTCTATTCCCTTCACTGTTGACAATGTTTCTTAGAAACTTTAGCGGCCTTTTTTCATAGCGGCAATCTAATCCATGTCCAAATCTTTCATTCACCGATACCACATTTTCAAAAAGTTTGTCATCCTCATCACCAGCTAGTAGAAATTTACTAGCACCCATAGCTCTGCTTACTAAAGCTAAGTGAGTAGTAATTCTTGGGTCACGTCCCCTACGGTGACCAAGTCTTAGAACTTCTATATCGATATTAGACATCTTAACACCACATTAATGGCTTATGCTTCATCACTAACAAGCCCATTGCGCCCATCTTCACGCCCAGACGGAGGTGCGATTTCAAAGCCTTTTGAATCACAGAATTTTTTCAGCCAAGCAAGCAGAGAAGCGTCGACAAGTAAATGCGCACAGTAGGTAATTCCTAGCCACAACAAGGCTAATCGTGCAGTACGCCAGATACCATCTGAAGAAGTCAATTCATCAGTCAATACTCCTAAAGCAATAGGCTCTAAAACGTATAAGCAACAAAGAATTATTAGTGCCCCGGATAATAACGCAGGCGCAAGTTGACCCAATTCCCTGCTGAAGTCTCTCAGCAGAGATGATAAAAGGCCCAAACCAATGACAGTAAGGGCAACTTCCGAAAAGTCTAGACTGAAAAAGGTTGAAACTCCAGTTGAAAGGTCATCACTACTAGTATCGACTGTCAGCCACCAAAATACCAATATTATTGTCCCAAGTCCCCCGCTAAAATACGCTTTATTAGCAATCATTTTGAAGATTGATGCACGATCTTCTGGCTTTAATCTAGTTATCAACCTAGTTGCCAACTCTATGCTAGCTTCAGACATTGAATCTAGAGAATCTTCAGCAGTTTCATCCGAAATGCTACCCTCAGAATTCATAATATCTCCATCCGACATTGACCTACCTTGAAGGTCACAACTTATCAAATCTATCGAACTGGACGGCTTGATGAGTGAGAACTTGACACCCCAATCAAATCGCGGAAGTGCGATATCTAGTAGAATAAATCGAAAACCTAATGAAAATTGCTTTTTGATGGGAATTTTGAATGCTACACCTGATTCATTTTTTAATGCCAGTCGTTCAATGGGCATTGAAAAAGCATTGGATAAAGCGGATTTAATGATTAAACAAGGTGCTACTTGGATCGATATCGGGGGCGAATCCACTAGACCAGGGGCACAGCCTGTTACCATAGACGAGGAAATCAACCGAGTCATACCAATAGTATCAAAACTTAGAGAAACGCATCCTGAGATTATGATTTCAATCGATACAAGAAATCACCAAGTGGCACGTCGGGCTCTGGAAAGCGGAGCCAATATGATAAATGATGTATCTGGATTGAGAAGTGACAACATGATAGATGTGGTATTGGAATTTGGTTGTGCTGTTTGTATTATGCACATGCAAGGAGAACCAGGTAGTATGCAAACTAATCCAAGTTATGGTGATGTAGTTGAAGAAGTGACTAATTATCTTGAAAATAAGGCTAAAATTTTGATCGAAAGGGGACATCCAAGGGACCTTATCATAATTGACCCAGGCATTGGTTTTGGCAAAAACCACGAGCAAAACTTAGCTTTAATGAAATCAACCAAGCGATTAAAAGAAGGTGGCTTGGCTGTTCTATGGGGGATTTCTAGGAAATCTGTAATCGGTATTATTACTGACAAGAAAGATGCTCATGAGAGATTAGCAGGGACGCTTGCCACCTCAGCATATGCTTTCACTGAAGGTGTTGACATACTACGTGTTCATGATGTAGATGAGCATCAAGATTTTTTCAAGGTACTAAGGGCTCTAGAAAATTAGAGTCCGCCGATTAAACCAGCTGCTGCGACCCAAGCACCTAGCATGCTCCCGAGATTAGTGAGTGCGGTTACGAGTAATACTTTACCCGCTTTGTTAGACCAAAAACTGCCTAATGATTCTAATTTTAGAAATTGTTGTAGTTCCTCTGCTGTTGGCTCTGCGACTTTAAGTTGAACATAACCAGCAAACCAACCTGCAGCTAATGTAGGATTTAGAGACGTTATTGGAGATGCTAAAGCTGCAGTCATTACCGCTAGAATATGTCCCCTGGCAATAATACAACCTATGGCCGCAAATAATGCGTTAGCCAAAGTCCAAACAGTAAATAATTCAACCAAGTCAACACCACTTCCATTGTAAACAAAGAAACCAAATAAGCCAAACACCAATAATGGAATCAGCCAAGGAATGCTTTTTGCTACTAAGGACTTTTTTGGGATATGTCCAAGTTCAGCCAAGGATTCTGTCGGTTTAGAATTCTTTAGGTAACTTTCAACACCATTCAAATGACCTGCACCAACTACGACGAGAATCTTTTTTTCCGGATCTATTTGTAAGATTTTTTGAGCCAAGAATGAATCTCTTTCATCAATCAAGACGGAACCTGCACCAGGTGAAAATTGTTTTAGTTCATTCATCAAATCTGTTAGTATATCACGGTCTTCAAGAATTTCATCTAAATTAATCTCCTCTTCATCCTCTTCTTCCCCAAGCATAGAATACAAAATTTTGAACTTCTCGATAAATTTCATTTTCTTCCAAGCCCTACGCAAGGTTGTTTGAATATCCCGATCAATTAGCTCTACTTCCAATCCTTGGTCTTCGGCGATATTAACAGCAGCAAGTAATTCGGCACCAGGCTGTTGCCCTTCATCAAGACCTAATTTTCTCTGCTCTGCTGCAAGTAATGATTGTAATAAAACCAAAGGTGCTTTGCCTTCTTTTATCACCTTAAGCAGGCCCTCTTTGTCTAAGCGCCTGTCGCTGACTAATGAATCGTATCTTGACTTACATAATTCAACAGCAACTACATCTGGTTGGAATTCTTCAATTTGCTGTTTTACCGCTTCGACACTTTTAGTCGAAACATGGGCTGTTCCAAGCAAACGTAAATTAGGATTTACTTCAACTATTGATGAACTCATGATATACCACCTCATACATCAAAAATGCCACTCATCATGGTCACGGTAGATTCGATTGCTAACTTTTCCAAGTCAGTGTCATCATCAGTAGATTTGCCAATTATGAACTCAAATGGAATTTGTCCACCTCCAAGAGTTTTATGTCCGCCTGCAAGACCGTCTGGAAAATTACTTGAAAGAGTCTTGCCAACATGAAGACCGTCTCTATTAGAACGTACTGAAAGGATTACTTTGCCTCTCCTGGTTCCTAAAGCAATTACTGTGTCAACCCCTTCAGTAGGCAGGAGAAAATCTGCAATCTGTGCCAGTGAGTCTCTATTTTTCAGATTAGATACTGGTGCGATAATCGTAGAATTATGTTGAATCTTGTTATTTAGCGCATCAGTAAATGACTCCAGTGCTTCGATTGAACGCGGCGGCATTTCTATAGAACGCAATACATCTTTATCAACCCAGGCATTTATCCACAATAATGCACGAATATCAACAGCATTGAATTCTCTAGTGAATCCAAGCGTGTCTGTTTTAATCCCAAACGCAAGAGCCGTTGCAACCCTAGATGTCATCGCAAAATCACTACTCATCAATAAAGATGCCACCATTGATGAGGTTGAAGAGTATTCTGAACTTACCATTGCCATGTCTGCAGTAACTGGTTCATCCACTGAATGGTGGTCAATGATAACATGTGGGATACAGTCATTGGGGATGATATTATTCGCACCTGGGCGATGAAAATCTACCGCAACAATAACATCAGAATCCTTCACAACATCTGCAATCTCCCAATCTAGTATAAGCCTCCTTACGGGAATCTCAAGTTGTTTTACCATCGCTTGATTTTGGTGATGCTCAATCATACCACCATGAACAATTTGTGAGTCATGACCATACTTGGAAAATAATTCATTCATCGCCAAGGCTGAGGCAAGAGCGTCAGGGTCTGGGTTATCATGACAGAAAATAGTTACTGTACTACCATCTGTCAAACCAGAAATGTAATTTTCAAGGCTTGATGCACCTTCATTTCGCTCCCAACCTCTGATACGATCCTGCATGGCGGAGAAAGAAATATCGTCGATGCTAATCAAATCATAACCATCACCTTCCATTGGAATAGTGGTTAGAATTGGGGATTTAGGCCACTTATTTTTTATCGAGCCTAATGGGTCTAAATCAGCTAATGACTTATCATCCAAATACAAAATAGCCGTTGGTGAATGATTTTTTACCGGTAGATCTGCTAATTTCACCGGACCTGGTAGAGCAATTATCTCACAATTCTCTAAATCCTGCCCTATAGGAAGGTCTTGAGCCATCCCAACAAGAGTACAATTTCTGCGCATAGAACACCATTTAGCAAGACGTAATCCAAGGCCACTAGAGCCAAATATTAGGAACATACCAACACCACGGTTGTATTAATCTCAGTCTTTGAATAGTACCGGAGCTTCTCTTGCAAAACCTTGTACTTCGAACAAGTCTTTTCTTTGGCAACCTTTGATAGATGCAACAAAAGTCGTCGGAATCATTTGAATGGTTTTATTGAATGCTGTGGTTTGTGAGTTGTACATTTCTCTTCTGTCAGCAACTTGATTTTCTATTGCCACCAGTTCGTCTTGAATCTTAATAAAATTTGAATCTGACTTTAATTCAGGATATGCTTCTGCAATTGCGGTAATCCTAGGAATCATTGAACTCATCATTGCTTCTGCCGCACCTACTCCTTTGACATCCTTATTTTGCAGGGCACCTGTCGCCATTTGCCTAGCCTTAGCAAGTTCACCGAATATTTCTTTTTCATGATCGACGAATTTACTTACAATACGCTCAAGATTTGGCAGCATATCGTAACGTTGCCTAAGTAATACATCGATATTAGCCCATGATTGGTTGACATTCTCTTCAAGAGATACGAGTCGATTCCACGTTGAAAAGAACCAACCAACGAAGAATAGGAACAGGAGACCGAAGATTAATCCACCAACTAATAATATCATCATGGTTATACCACTAGAGTTTAACTTATGAGCCTTTTCTTTGTAAATAATTGCCATTATACAATAAATACTCAGACCTCTTGGGGATAATGAGTTGGGTCTTTTTGGTTGTTGAAACGGTATTAATTGTACTTGGAGTACTGTTAATTTCATTTTTATTTGCCCCCATAGGTCTTGGGGGTGGGTTGCTTTATGTGCCCCTTTTCCACTACATAGGTGATTGGGAAATTGATCAAAAATTAATTATTGTTTCTTTGTTGTTAAGCGCAATAACCAGTTATGGAAGCGGCCTCGAGCATCGTAAAAAAGGCTACCATAATGATGAATTAACAGGTATTGCCCTGTGGGGAGCCATTCCTGGTGCACTCATTGGTGCTTTGTTTGTATTTACTACTCAAGATCAATTCAAGAGTATATTCAAATTAATGAGTATAATCATTGTTGGATTTGTCATTTCCAAAATGGTCAAGAGAATTACGTCTACTAACTTAGAAGAGGGCGCTGAACCAGAGATTCAATTAGTTAAAATGACATCTTTATCTGCTTTTGGTGGCTTTTTATCCAGTGTCATGGCAATCGGCGCCGGTATGATTTACGTTCCGGCAATGAAGTTTTTTGGAGCACAAAACACCCGAAAAGCGATTGGTTCAAGTTTGAACATAATGATGATAGTAGTTCCGTTTGCTATTTTCGCCCACTTCATACTGCTGGAAAGTTATCAATTAGAGGCGATTAAAAAAGAGTTGCTATTCCTAACTGCACTAGTTTTAGTTACTTTTGTTGGAGCAAAATCTGGAGCAATTATAGGATTCAAATTATTTAGCGAACCAATGTTAATGCGAGTATTTATTGCAGTACTTAGCATAACTTGGGTAAATTACCTAATCGACGTAATATTGTGATAATTACAATGATTCTATGACCATAGCAATTCCTTGACCACCGCCAATGCAAGCCGTAGCAACGCCATATTTACCGCCACTACGCTTAAGCTCGTGGGCCAGTGTTAGGACTAACCTTGTGCCAGTTGCCGCTAGTGGGTGACCAATACCAACCGCTCCGCCGTTAACATTGACTTTGTTGATATCAAGTCCTAGGTCTTTGACACAGGCAACAGCTTGTCCAGCAAATGCTTCATTAATTTCCCAGCGGTCGATATCTTCGATTGTCAAACCTGCTTTATCCAAGGCTTTCTTAGACGAAGGGACTGGTCCGTATGCCATTATTGCAGGCTCCAAACCAACAATACCCCAAGAGATTATTTTCGCTAGAGGCTTGTCACCATCTTGTTTTGCTTTACTGGCAGATTTTATCACAACAGCTGCAGCACCATCGACAACTCCTGAAGCATTGCCAGCAGTAACCAAACTTTCTGGTCCAAATGCAGTTCTTAATTCAGCCAATGACTCTTTGGTACAATCATGGACGACGTGATCTTCATCTTTATGCCCAATGTCGCCAACTTTAACAACTTCTTGCTCCCATATATTATGTTCTATAGAATTCACTACCCGAGCATGAGACAGCGCAGCGAACTCATCTGTTTCTTCTCTTGTGACACCTTTTCTTTTACAAATTTCATCTGAGGTTTGCGCCATAAAAGAACCACACATGCCATCTAGTAAGTTAGTGAAAAGGTAATCTTCCATATCTTTTTCTAAAACCGTTCCTGCTTTTGGCGGCCTTGCAAGTTTGTAAGTATCCCGCATTCCACGTAGTACATGTGGTGCTTGAGACATATTTTCCATTCCGCCTGATACCACTGTCTGTGCTTCGCCCAGCATGATCATTTGAGCACCGGTAACTATTGATTGAACTCCACTACCACATATTCTGGATAATGTTAGCATCGGAACTTCTTGAGGAATGCCAGCACCTAGACCCGCATGTCTTGCCCCAAATATTGCTTGATCACATGTTTGCAAGGCATAGCCCATGACCACGTGGTCTACTGAATCTGGTGAAGTATTGGCTTTTTCAAGTGCCCCTTTTATGGCAATTTCTCCAAGTTTTAATGCACTATAATCCTTTAACAAGCCACCTGGTTGCCCGTCGCCACGCTTTCCACCTTGCCATTCGCAGAACGGGGTTCTAGCTCCGCCAACAATTACCACTTCTTCCATAGCACAGCGAATTATAACAAGGATTTGAACTTCATGCTAAAACTAGTAAAGATATTGCTCCCAAGAAGAGAATCATTGCTGGTAAAATCATTTCAGCCTTAGACCTTGAACGTCCGAGGTTAGTTAGTTCTGTACCTCGCTTTAGTGTTGATTTTGCTCCCGGACCGTCTTCATTGCCAAACACTTCAATGATACTGTTTTGCAAGGTCCCATCTAATCCTTCTTCGGCAATCATAGCATTACTTTTTGACTTCACTTGACCGACTAAATAAACAGGATTACCCATTTTCAAACCATATAGAGTCCAGCGGTGGTCGGTAACTCGCCAACCACCAACAAACCCAGCGACCAACTGAGAGAAAAATTGCTGACCTAATGACTTGGCAAAAGCACTATCCCAACGCTTGATGAAATCACCATAATCACTTCTCTTGAAATTCTCACCATTTACTCTTATCCCACCGGTACCATCGTGAAGAATGAACGGGCAACCACCAGAATCCTCGCGCACGGTAACCCATCGTGTTTCAGTACGACTACCATCTTTGGTTGTCACGGTTCGCTTTTGTTCTTGTTCATATGTCCAACGGAAACCCACCATATTTTCCATGTACATGTTTTGATTACCATCGACAACGACTCTGAGCACACCTTCGTATGAAGGTCTTACTTGCCCAACTAATTCATTATATCCAAGAGGTACTGAGCGAATCACTGAAGTTTGAAGATCAAGCATCTGAGTGAGCATTTTAGATTTCAACCAGCCTATTATTAGCAGAATTAATCCGATAATCGCCATTATCCCGATGATGACTAAACGACTGCCACTATCAACAACTTCAGTCAATGCAATCCCAACTGCAATAACCGTAAATAGAGAAGCGAGAATACCAAATATACCAAATAATGTGAAAGTTGCTGGTACTGGGGTACCAACTTTGACTGGATGTTCTGCTATTGGAGAGCCGTCCCCGTCCTGTTTGTAAATATCCAATTTATTCCATACTGCTGGCCCTGGAGCCGGTAAAACCCAATCGCTAGGGTCGTTGGTAGGAACATAAGTGGTTTGCTTGAGAAACCAATTATCAATTGAAAGTCCACTTTCCTTCGCTTTGGCTTCGAGAACTTCAGGGTCAATTGCTTGTTGTCTAAGGTTGTACAGATCTTTTTGATGAGAGCTTGGAGTTGTTATCGCTAATCCAGTTAGACCTAGTATACTGATTGCCATTCCTGCTACAATGTCATCACTATTACCCAAATTGGTCAGCGACATTACTAGGCCAACAAGCGCCATTATCCCAAATAATGCATAACCTAATATCCCATACCAGCGGTAAGGTGTGGAGAATTTGAAAAAACCACCATGAAGGTTGAGAGTTTCTATCATTATTATCGACTAATGATTAAATGAATTAAAGTTTCCTAATTAACCAAGTAGTTTAGAATCATCTAATCCGTTGTTATTAATCATCAACGGTATTGCCACAATCAGCCCACAAACTGCACTACACACTGCACTAATGCCAATTGCAATACCACTTACCACTTCTTCGTTCATGTCGGCATTTGCGGCGGCTGCATCAGTATTACCTGTTAATGAAAGTGCAATGGAGAATAAAAAGCCGATGATTATTCCAATCAAAACAAGATATACTCCTTTTCTCTGGAAATTCATCATCCAAATCCCACCAAGTATCGAGGTAGCAACTGAAATAATTCCCGACACACTGCTAAGTATGATATTTGAGGTAGTGATACCTTGTTCTTCTCTTATTTCGCTACTGGACCAACCTACAGCCGCCAAGAGCAAAAACATCGCATTAATAGCGCCCCAAATAATCAGTAATATACCAATAACCTTTGAGGCAGAGGACGGTGCCTGCAAAAGAATTACTTGATTGTTAAAACCCGTAGAAATTTGTGCAGTTTGTCCGTCAATCATTACTTGAGGAGCAGACCCATCTGTTTGTAAATCGTCCCATGGATTAGGTTGCATATACTTCGGTATTAGTAACAGTTATTCAACTCTCGTATAAGCCGTCAAAGATGGTTGTCTTGAAGAAGGAAGAACACTTGCGAGATATGAGGCGGACCTTTTGACTGATGTGCTTGTTGTTTTCAAGAAAAACTTTGAGCAAGTTCATGATGAAAGTTTACGTAAGGTAACAGAAATTCTCAATCAGGTCAAAGATAACTTTGATGTTAGTTTTGATTTGAGAGCAAGAGAACAGGTAAGAAGAGCGGATTTCATTGGACGTGATTTGGTAATTGTCCTAGGTGGCGACGGTACCCTCACCAGTATATCCCACAATATTGATGCTGAAACACCCGTCATCGGAGTTAATTCTCATCCAATTGATGATGACCCTAATGGAAGCTTTGGTTTCTATATGGACTCAAATATTGATACTTTTTCTGCCGATCTCGTGACCGCTCTGTCTGGAAAAGCAATAATCAATCAAATCCCTAGGCTTCAAGCAATTATTGACACAACTTCGGGTAACAGATTTACTACTGACCCAGCAATGAACGATCTTTTGATAGCCAATACCCATCAATATGCCCCAAGTAAGTATCACCTGCGTAGAGACGGCAACAAGTGCCGTCAACAGAGTAGTGGATTAGTATTTTCAACTTGGCTTGGCCAGGGTGCATGGCTTAATCACATAATTGAACAGAATGCAATTGAGGAATTAAGAAAAAATATTCAAGGTGATCAAATAAACAATCACTACTTTGTCGTTGCTAGAGAAATATCACATAAGCAAAGAATCGACCAACCATGGTCATGGTTAGATTGGACAGACCAAACAACTACCATCACTTCAGACATGCATAGAGGATATGTAGTGCCAGATGGCTGGGATGAAGTACATTTTAATCGAGGTGCGACAATAACGGTTAATTTAGCTGCACCAAAACTATGTTTATTGACGTTTAGAAAAACAATCTATGACAAATTATCAGACTTAATAGAGAAGAAATAAGTTTGACAAAGTAACTTGATGTAAAAAGTAAAGTACTGTTTGTATAAAAAAAGGAGTGGAGACTGGAGCCCAAAAAGGGCTCCAGCCTCCGGTTTCTTAGGAGGTGATCCATCTGCAGGTTCCCCTACAGATACCTTGTTACGACTT